>Ga0055584_100001316_pt1 | contig 24386 bp, 26 predicted proteins | sample OSDHelmetaG_FD_58716 | JGI IMG/M metagenome (GOLD analysis project Ga0055584, IMG submission 58716) | Pelagic marine sediment microbial communities from the LTER site Helgoland, North Sea, for post-phytoplankton bloom and carbon turnover... | ecosystem: Environmental > Aquatic > Marine >...
CAATATTAAGGTTTAATAAATTTTAAGGTCATACGATCACTTTCACCGATTGCTGTATATTTAGCTCTGTCCTGATCTTTTAATCTATATGAAGGGGGGAGTGTCCAGACTCCATCAGCATAATCCTTTGTGTCTTTTGGGTTTGCATTAATTTCTGATTTTCCTGCTAACTTGAATCCCGCTTCTTCAGCCATACGAATAACTTCCGCTTCAGGTACATAGCCTTTCTTTGACCATTCTTTTCCGATCATATGTGGCAGTCCCCGGTGCTGAACAACACCTAAAATACCGCCGGACTTTAGTACCTTGTAGATGGACTGATAAGTGGGCTCTGCTATATCACCATTCAGCCAATTATGGTTATTACGAAATGTCACCACCATATCCGCTTGCCCCTGTGGTTCTAAATCAGGTTTCGCCCCGATTTCAAATTCTGTGACCATGACCTTGTCATATACTTCAGGGTTCGCCGCAAGTTTATCCAGAAATTTTTGTGCATTTTTACGGTAATACCCGACTTTGGAATCCCTGTTAAAACTAGCGGCATAAAATTTACCATTGTCTCTGAGGAAAGGTGCCAGCACTTCGGTATACCAACCACTGCCACCGGGAGAAATTTCTATGACAGTCATATTATCTTTAATGCCAAACCAGCTTAATGTTTCAACCGGATGTCGAGATGCATTCCTATCAATATTCGCTTGTGAGCGATGACTGCCATTCGCTGCGGTCATTAATTTCTCGCTGGTCATGTCTGCAACAACCACAGTCGAACTTATCAAGCTGCTGAGTAATAGTATAAATAGTTTTTTTATCATTTCGATTTTACCTTTTTGTCTTTTGTTGAGTTTAACTGTAATAGTTGAGTGTTTATCTGCACTAAAAGTTTCAATTATTATTGCTTGATTTCTTGCGATTTTTTCAAGGCCTGGTCCAGATCCCAGAGAATATCATCAAGCGTTTCCAGGCCTACAGAAATACGCACCATGTCCGCTGTGACACCTGCTGCTATCTGCTGTTCCTCACTTAACTGTCTATGTGTTGTTGAGGCCGGATGAATAATCAAGGTCTTGGCATCACCAACATTGGCTAAATGGCTGAGAAATTCGGCGGCTTCTATAAAAGTTGCACCGGCTTCGATGCCACCTTTTACACCAAAACTCAATATAGAACTTGCACCATTGGGTAAATATTTCTTTACCTGAGCAGAATAAGCGTTATCTGCGAGCCCCGCATAATTGACCCAGGAGACGGCAGGATGCGCCTGCAGGTATTTCGCCACACCAATAGCGTTTTCACAATGTCGGTCCATCCTTACCGGTAAGGTCTCCAGGCCTTGTAATAGCATAAAGGCATTGAAAGGACTCATAGCCGGTCCTAAAGTACGTAAGGTTTCACAACGAGCCTTCATGGTGAAAGCAAAGTCTCCAAAGGTTTCATAAAAGCGGATACCATGATATCCCTTTGAGGGTTCCACCATGCCGGGAAAATTGCCGTTTCCCCAATCAAATTTGCCTGACTCGATAACCACACCACCCATAGTCGTACCGTGACCGCCAATGAACTTTGTTGCAGAGTGCACCACTATATCGGCACCATGATCAATCGGTCGACAAAGGTAAGGCGTAGCGAAAGTGCTATCCATCACTAAAGGTATGCCTGCGTCCCGGGCTATAGCGGCAACTGCTTCTATGTCGAGTACGTTATTAAGTGGATTTCCGATCGTCTCGGCATATAAGGCCTTTGTATTTTTTGTTATTGCTTTACGAAAGTTTTCCGGATTATCGGAGTCGACAAATGTCGTGTGAATTCCGAATTTTCGAAAAGTGACGTCGAACTGTGAGTAGGTTCCACCATACAGGCTACTTGCTGACACAAGCTCATCGCCTTCTTCCATTAAGGTGAGAAGTGCCACCATCTGCGCGGCCATACCAGAGCTAACAGCCAATGCTGCTCGTCCATTTTCCAGTGCCGCCATACGTTCTTCAAAAACAGCATTTGTTGGATTAGTTAAACGCGTATAGGTATTACCAAAAGTTTGCAGGTTAAACAGGCTGGCAGCATGATCCGCATCATCAAATACATAAGATGTGGTCTGATGTATTGGCACAGCACGTGAGCCTGTCGCCGGGTCGGGTATTTGTCCTGCATGCAAACAAAGTGTTTCTATACCAAATTTTCTATCTGCCATTTTTTAATATCCAGTTTTGTGGCTAGCTCAAATAATTTTAGCCACAGAGGTCACAGAGAGCTCAGAGTAATGATACAAAAATACTTTTTATCTCTGTGACCTCTGTGACCTCTGTGGCTAATAATCTTTTTTTCAATGATCAGCGATTAACAAAAAGCGGGCGTTTCGCCGAGATTATTCCGGTATTCACGCCTATTGTATTTAAGCCGCCAAATAAACGTGCGTACTCAATTTTCATGCATTTATCCATTACGACTTCAAGACCAGCATCACGCGCTTTTTGGGCTGCTTCCTCGTGCACAATACCCAATTGCATCCAGACAAGTTTCGCCTTTATTGCGATAGCCTGATCCACGAAAACAGGTACTCGTTCCACCTTTTGGAATAAATCAACTATATCAACAGGACCCGGGATTGATTGTAAATCCGGGTAACATTTTTGCCCGAGGATTTCTTCGTATTTTGGGTTAACCGGAATAATCTCAAAGCCATGATCAAGTAAGTATTTTGCTGCGAAGTAACTAGGCCTCGACCAGTCTGCAGATAGACCTACAACAGCAACACGTTTGTAGTTTAGTAATATTCTTCTCAGTGTGTTTATATCGGTCATTTACTCATCTCTTGCGCTTTTTGGCGCAGAATAAACTTTTGAATTTTTCCGGTAGATGTTTTTGGCAGTGGCCCAAAAATAACTTTTTTGGGTGCTTTGAAATGTGCCATTTTGTCACGACAAAAATCGATTATCTCTTGCTCTTTAACTGTGTCAACATTTTCTCTTAGCGAAACAAAGGCACATGGCGTTTCACCCCATTTTTCATCTGCTTGTGCAACAACTGCGGCTTCCATAACTGCAGGATGTCTATAAAGTGTTTTTTCAACCTCGATACTGGAAATATTCTCGCCACCGGAAATGATAATATCTTTTGAGCGATCTCTAATCTCTACATATCCGTCTTCATGACAAACTGCCAGGTCGCCGCTATGAAACCACCCTCCCTCAAACGCCTTTCGGGTTGACCCTGGATTCTTTAGGTAGCCTTTCATCACAACATTACCTTTAAACATGATTTCACCGACAGTCTCACCATCATGTGGAACCGGCTCCATTGTTTCAGGATCTATTACCACCAGTTTTTCTAATAAGGGATAACGCACTCCCTGTCTCGCCTTTAGCTCGGCTTGTTCAGTTATTGGAAGCGCATCCCACTCATCATGCCAGGCACAAACTACAGCCGGCCCATATACTTCTGTTAAGCCATAAGTATGTGTCACTTTGAAATTCATTTTTTGCATCGCCTCCAGTACCGCTGGTGGTGGTGCAGAAGCCGCTGTCATAACGTTCACTTCGTGAGTTATACCTTCTTTATCGCTTTCATCGGCATTAGCCATCAAATTTAATACGATTGGCGCGCCACACAAATGCGTGACTTTTTCTTTTTTTAGTAATTCGAATATAAGATCGGCTTTGACAGCACGCATGCAGACACTCGTTCCATTTAGCGCAGCAATCGACCAGGGGAAACACCAACCATTACAGTGGAACATTGGCAGCGTCCACATGTACACAGGAAAGGCACTCATATTCCAGGCCAATATGTTGTTCACTGCATTTAAGTGTGCGCCTCGGTGATGAGTGACTACGCCTTTTGGATCACCGGTGGTTCCTGAGGTATAACTAAGAGAAATCGCTTCCCATTCATCTTCAGGTAATTGCCAGTCATATTCAGGACTACCCGTTTGCAAGAATTCTTCGTATTCAAAATCACCGATAAGTTCTCCATCACAGAATTCCGGATCATCAACATCAATAACCAGAGGTTTGTTCGCTAGTTGCGCTAACGCCAAATTGATAGTTTCTGAGAACTCTCGATCAGTGAGCAGGACTTTTGCTTCACCGTGTTGCAGCATAAAAGCAATAGCATCTGCATCAAGACGAATATTTAATGCGTTTAGAACGGCTCCAACCATTGGCACGCCGAAATGTACTTCATACATAGCGGGGATGTTAGGTAACATAACGGCGACAGTATCACCCTCTTTAATACCCTGCTTACTTAATGCGGAGGCAAGCCGTCGACTACGACTATAGGTCTCTGACCAGCTTCTTCTGATATCGCCATAAATTAAGGCAGTGCGTTTGGGATATACCGTCGCTGCACGCTCTATAAAGGTGAGGGGTGATAAAGCGGTGAAATTTGCGGCATTTTTATCCAGATCTTTGCGATACTGATTTTCTCCGTTCACTTCAATTCTCCGCTTGCAGAAAACTTAATTGCTTATTTGCCTTTCCATTCCGGCTTTCGTTTTTCTATAAAGGCGTCTATACCCTCTCGCGCATCTTCACTATCCATATTGCACGCCATCTTTTCTGCAGCAAAAGCATATGCTTCGGGTAACTCCATCCCTAATTGTTTATAGAACATTTCCTTACCCAGTCCAATGGCCAAAGAAGATTTAGCGACAATTTTTTCTGCCAGTTCTCTACATGATTGCTGTAACTCTTCTGCTTTAACAACATCATTAAGCAAACCATAATGTAAAGCTGTTTCAGCAGAGATGAAATCCCCTGTCACCAGCATTTGCATTGCCTGTTTACGTGGCAAATTTCTACTTAAGGGTACAGCCGGAGTAGAACAAAACAAGCCTACATTAATACCTGATACAGCAAAACGTGATTCTTCAGTTGCGATAGCAAGATCACAGTTGGCAACTAACTGGCAACCTGCTGCAGTGGCTATACCATTAACCTGCGCAATTACAGGTTGCGGCATTTGATTAATTGTCAGCATCATCTTCCCGCACTTACCAAACAATTCCTGATGGAAAGCCTTGTCTTCACTGGATCGCATTTCCTTCAAGTCGTGCCCCGGGCAAAAAGCCTTCCCATTAGCCGCAATAATAACAACACGAATATTTTTGTTTTGACTGATATTGTCCAGTGCATTCTGTAATTCTGACAACAACTCTCCTGATAATGCATTGTATTGCCGAGGTCGATTTAGTGTCAGAGTACAAATGCCATTAGCATCTTCTCGTAGTAAAATTGCTTCAGTGCTTACTTCGCTCGCATTTGCATTCATCACTACTTCTCCTGTCTGGATTTAATCAAACGGATCTCTTAAAACAATCGTTTCAGATCTATCAGGTCCGGTTGAAACGATATCAATGGGTATGTTTGTTACGGACTCAATTCGATTCAAATATTTTTTCGCGTTGTCTGGCAGTTCGTCGAGGTTCTTAATCCCAATAGTAGACTCTGACCATCCGGGAAGCTCTTCGTATACCGGTTTACATTCTTCAAAAGCCTCCGCACCAACAGGAGGCGTTGCACGTTCTACACCATTAATTTTATAGCCCGTACATATCTGGATGGAATCAAGCCCATCAAGCACATCCAATTTTGTAATACACAAACCAGAGAAGCTATTAATTTGAATAGATCTGTTTAGAGATACAGCATCAAACCAGCCACAACGTCGTGCTCGTCCGGTTGTTGCACCAAACTCATTGCCTTGTTTGGCAAGATGCGCACCTATATCATCAAATAACTCAGTTGGAAAAGGGCCTGAGCCAACTCGCGTCGTGTAGGCTTTAGTTATACCCAGAATATAGTCAAAATTTCTTGGACCAACACCCGTTCCTGTTGCCGCCCCACCGGAAGTTGTATTAGAAGATGTAACGAATGGATAAGTGCCATGGTCAATATCCAGCAAAGTGCCTTGCGCACCTTCAAACATAATATTGCCATCTGCCGCTTGAATTTGGTACAAACGTTCACTGACGTCAATCACCATTGGCGTGATCGTTTCCGCCATTGAAAGAGTTTCGTCTAGTATTTTTTGAAAATCAAGAGGAGTCTCTTTGTAATAATGTTGTAGAGAGAAGTTATGATAATCAAGTAATTCACCAAGTTTTGCAGCAAAACGCTTTCTATGTTGCAAATCGCCAACCCGCAAAGCACGTCTGGCGACCTTATCTTCATAGGCAGGTCCAATGCCTCTGCCAGTGGTGCCAATCGGCGATTTACCTCTGGCTTTTTCGCGCGCTTTATCAAGACTAATATGGTAAGGCAAAATCAAGGTACAGGCTTCACTAATCCCGATTCGTTCGCGAGCAGGTATGCCATTTTGTTCCAACATTTCAATCTCTTCCAGCAAGGCCGAAGGACTCAAGACCACACCGTTACCAATTAAACATTGCACACCTTCATGCAAGATACCTGAGGGGATCAAATGCAATATTGTTTTTTCTCCATCTATAACCACGGTGTGACCGGCATTATGTCCGCCCTGAAAACGAGCAACTGCACTCACACGTTCGGTAAGAAGATCAACAATTTTCCCCTTTCCCTCATCGCCCCACTGGCTACCGATTACGACTACATTCTTTCCCATAAGCTTAACGTTTCTTATTTATTAGGTGTTTATCAGAGTTAATTTTACAGGCTTGTGACAACCCATTTACCCTTTCTCAATTCCAGCTTTCGATCGCAATTCATGTCTTTAGCTGATCCCGCTTGCCCCGGTAATTCGAATATAACGATCTCGCCCTGAGCACGCAAACTCTCTACGAATTCAGTCAACCCGGGAACTTCCGAGTGAGTAGCGAAAATCGCAGATTTACTATCTTCTGTGCTATGCGACAGTGAAAATAATTTTTTAACATCTGTACTAAAACCGGTTGCAGGTCTGGCTCGACCGAAAGCAGCACCGACATCATCATACCGGCCACCAAAAGCAATACCTTCTCCCTCCCCGGGAAGATAGCTGGCAAATGTAAAGCCTGTGTAGTATTGATAACCGCGTAATTCAGCTAGATCAAAATAAAGTGGTGCATTCTTAATCTGCCGTTTCGCCAGTTTTGCAATTTTCTCCAACTCATCGATACAAGCTATAACCTCTGCACCTGCAGCTGCAAGCGAAACCCGTGCCTTTTCTAGAATCGAGATATCACCATTCAGCTCATTCAAACTCAACAGCATTTGAGAGGTATCCTCATCCGTGCCCCAGGCGTTCAGCATTTCTTCCAATTCTGCTTTTGCTTTACGTTGTAATGCATCAAACAATAGAGATTCGTGCTCATCACTCAGGTCTAAATCTTTTACCAAACCCCGATAGATACCTACATGACCCAGATCAACATGAATATTATTAATGCCTGAAGATTGTATAGTCTTTAACATTAAACAAAGTATTTCTGCATCACTTTCCACCCCGGCATGACCATGCAGCTCCGCACCAACTTGCAATGGTGCCCGCGTACCGCCGTGACCACCAGGGCGAGTATGGACAACAGTGCCCAGATAACACAAGCGGGTAGGAAAATCACTCTTCAAAATATGTGCATCTATACGTGCCACTTGCGGAGTCATATCCGCACGCAAGCCCATACTCCGACCGCTGAGTTGGTCAGTCAGTTTAAAAGTTTGAATATCGAGGTCTTCACCTGTTCCAGTTAACAAGGAGTCCAGATATTCAATCAAAGGTGGCATAACAAGTTCATAACCCCATGAATTGAACAGGTCTAATATACTTCTGCACAATTTCTCAACCTGAGCCGCGTGCGGGGGCAGAATTTCTTCTATTCCTTCGGGTAATAGCCAGCGATTTTTATTCGTCATGTTTTTAATTAAATTAATGCACAATATAAAGTAAAACCAGGCCAGCAATCATGCTACTGAGCCCAACAAAACGTAGAGTTGTATCATCTAGTTGTAATGCAAGCGCAAACATCTTACGTAAGCCATCAGGATTAACGAAGGGCATGATACCTTCAATAATAAATACCAAAGCCAAGGCAGTTAGTAGTTCAGCCCACATTAAAAATTTGTGCTCCTATGAATTCTTCAAAATATTGATATCCTGCGCCCACGGCATACGTACATCCTTGGTCACTAACGGCGTCCTGCCTAGCGCGCACCTCAAGAGTATTTCCTTCGGGCACACTCGCACATTCATTACGCCGCCGCTCCTGCGCTTCCTGCGCCCGCGGCATACGTACATCCCTGTACGCAAAAACGCCGGGGGTTAGCCCGGCATTCGTCGCTACGTTTTGAGATTTATCTGCCTTTAGAATTATTAAAATATTTAAAGAATTCAGAGTCAGGTTTCAGTAGCAATATATCGTTGCCTTTTGAGAAAACATTTTTGTATGCATTCAGACTACGATACATCGCATAAAACTCTTCGTTTTTACCAAAAGCCGCTGCGTAAATTTCGGTCGATTGCGCATCCCCTTCACCGCGAATTGTCTCAGCATCCCGATAAGCTTCCGCCAGTATCACTTCACGGTCTCTATCGGCTTTAGCTTCGATTCTCTCAGCAGCCTCTTCCCCTCGAGCCCGAAAATCTTTCGCAACACGGAGTCGCTCAGCGCGCATTCGTTCATATACAGAGTGACTTACTTCTTCAGGTAAATCTATACGTTTAGTTTGGACATCTTCTACCGTGACACCCAATTCCTCCGGCAATTGTGAAGTCGCAGTTTGTACGATATCGAAGGTTTCTCCACGTTCACTGGCAACTACTTCCTTCACTGTTCGTTTACCAAACTCATCACGTAATGCCGTATTTATACGTTGGCCAATAAGGGTGTTTGCATAAGTAAAATCACCTCCCTTGGTCGCCGTATAGAAAGTTTCAACATTTGATATTTTCCACTTAGCATAATAATCGACAATTACATCCTTTTTCTCTACCGTAATAAATCGTTGTGGATCCTGATCCACATTTAATAATTGTGTTGAGAATTTTTGCGCCGTATCCATAAAAGGCACCATAAAATGTATGCCGGGTTTGTAGTCAGTTCGATATACCTCTTTAAACCTGAAAACAATTGCCTGTTCCCATTGCTCGACTCTGAAAACGGAAACAGAACCCAATACCGCTGCAATCAGAATTGCTATGATTATTTTTGCATACATGACTATCTACCCTCCCGTAATCTGCTGTTTGCCCGATCACGACTATTTTGCAAAGACTGAGCAGCAGGATTATCAGGATTAAATTCCCTTGGCACAATATCGCTCAGACTAGCACCGCTATTACTCTTTTTTAGCAATTGATCAATTGGTAAATACATCAGGCTATTAGAACCTTCAGTGTCGATCATGATCTTGTTTGTTTTAGACAACACTGCTTCAATTGAGTCCAGATACAGCCGCTCTCTTGTGATCGCCGGTGCTCTTTCATATTCAGCTAGCAGTTGCACAAAACGTGACGCTTCACCTTCTGCTTTAGCAATCACTTTACTTTTATATGCGTTTGATTCTTCACGTAGACGGGCTGCTGCGCCTCGTGCCTTCGGAATGATGTCATTACTGTAGGCCTCAGCTTCATTTACAATACGTTGCTCATCCTCTCTTGCTTTAATTGCATCATCAAAAGCTGCCTTAACTTGCTCGGGAGGTTTGGCCGGTTGCATTTCTACTGAGACAACGAGAATACCTGAAGCATATTCATTAAGAATTTCCTGCATTACCGTTTTTTGATCCTGTGCAATTTGTGCGCGCCCTTCCGTTAACACGAAATCAAGTTCGTTTTTGCCTATGACCCGACGCACCGCGCTTTCGGTGACCTGTCGCAATGTTGCCAATGGCTGGTTAACATTAAATATATATGCGGCTGGATCACTGATTTGCCATTGTACTGCTACTTCAACATCGACAATATTCTCATCCTGGGTCAACATTGTTGCTTTATGCGTCAGGGTTCTAACCTGACCAACATTTATTCGATAAACTTTCTCAATTGGCCTTGGCATACGTATGTTTGGTCCCGGCTGCAAAATAGTGACATATTCACCAAAACGAAGCACTACACCACGTTCCTGTTCATCGATAGCATAAAACATATCGTAACTAAGCCAGGCTATGAGCAAAATAACGATCAAGAGCCAGGACATAGGTGAGTTACTATCGCCAACACCTTTTGGGCTATTGCCAAACAAGCCACCAAACCCGCGCTGCATTTTGCGGATTATTTCATCCAGATCAGGTGGTCCTTCGTTATTTCCACGATTGCCCCAGGGATCTTTACCCTTGTTGCCACCTGGTGGTTCATTCCAAGCCATTAAGTCTACTCCCATCTATTTGATAATATTAAAAATATCTAAAATATACTCTGAATTCTGCTATTTATTCAGCGTCCGCATAGTATCACAAAGCCCTTCTCGATCTGACATCCCAGAGTATTCAGGATATCAAGGCCTCTTCTAGTCCATGATGATGGCAGAGCTTTCGAAAATGCGATGGCTCCAGGCTGACTTTCATTAACCAGCCTCCTGCATCATGCGTCGATTCTTCACATACTGCTCCGTACTGATACAAACTGGCTCTAAGCTTTCCTGCACTTGCCGGTACATGAAGTTTATGTACGGTGTGCTCTGCCCATATTTGTTTATCGATGAGTTGTTTCAACTCTTCTACACCATCACCCTTTTTCGCCGACAGCCAAACACGCGTAGCTTTGTCATCGCCACTTTCCTGTCGGGCTGACATCGCGTCATTCATATCAATTTTATTGAACACTTCAATCTGCGGCACATGCGAGGCACCAATTTCATTAATTACCTCGTTAACCTGTTGCTTACGCGCATGCCTCTGATCATCATTCGCATCAATGACATGTAGCAATAAGTCCGCTTCTTTTATTTCTTCGAGTGTGGCATTAAATGATTCAATCAGATCGTGAGGGATATGACGAATAAAACCAACGGTATCACTCAAAATCGCCTGTTTTCCAGCTGAGATATCGAGTTTGCGTAAAGTCGTATCTAGCGTTGCAAAGAGTTTATCAGCCGCATACACATCTACTCCAGTCAAGGCGCTAAACAAAGTAGATTTACCGGCGTTAGTGTAACCGACTAATGATATCACCGGTGTGTCGGTGCTTCTTCTTAATTGCCGTCCCTGAGCATGTTGTGCTTTTACTTTATCCAGTCGTGCATTAATCGACTTGATTCTATGGCCAATTAATCGTCTGTCCGTTTCCAATTGTGTTTCACCTGGGCCTCGCAGCCCAATACCACCTTTTTGTCTCTCCAGATGTGACCAGCCTCTAACCAGGCGGGTTGAAAGGTGTTGTAATTGAGCCAGTTCTACCTGCAATTTGCCTTCATAACTGTGCGCCCGCTGTGCAAATATATCGAGTATTAATCCGATTCGATCTAATACACGGCATTTAAGTTCTTGCTCCAGGTTTCTTTCCTGTGCAGGGCTTAGTTCATGATTGAATATGACGATATCAGCGTGATTGAATTCTACTTGTTGACGAATTTCTTCGACTTTACCTTTGCCTACAAAGAAACGGGCATCGGGTGAGGTTCGACTACCTGTTATCGTACCTTTGGAGTCAAGTCCGGATGACGTCACGAGTTCAATGAACTCATCGAGTTCCTCGTGAAATTGCGGACTACGAAAATCTATGTGTACAAGAATGGCATTGGAGCCAGCCTCGGGAATCTCATTCAAATTTTTGGCTCAATAAAACATTCGTCATTGCTACGCCGCACTACCTTCGTCATCTGTTCTCGGCATCTTGATATTTCGAGCAGGAACAATGGTTGAAATAGCATGTTTGTACACAAGTTGACTCACAGAATTTTTAAGTAGTACGACAAACTGATCAAATGATTCAACTTGCCCCTGTAACTTAATTCCATTCACCAAAAATATAGATACCGGCACTCTCTCTTTCCGTAATGCGTTGAGGAAAGGATCCTGCAATGTATGCCCCTTACTCATAAGTCATCTCCTTCTTCTTGTGTCTTCTAATTCTTATTTTGACTGATGTCTCCTGAAACACTCCTTCCTTCCAGTATATTACACTCTCCTAGACAAAATGGGGTCATCTGTGAGAAATCTCAAGGCTTTCGCCTCTAAATCGTCTTGTAAACTGTCAAACCACTGCGTTTGCTGCTCTGAACGCAGCCAGGTAAGTTGTCTTTTTGCTAATTGTCGCGTTGCAACAACAGCTTTTTCTATAATGTCGTCCTTAGCCAATTCACCTGCCAGATACTGCCAGACCTGTCGATAGCCCACTATTCGCATTGAAGGGTTCTCTAAAGACAAATCACCACGCTGATACAACTGTTCGACCTCGTTTATTAGCCCGAATTCCATCATTTGTTCAAATCTGCGTCTAATTCTCTCGTGCAAGACAGAACGCTCGCTCGGCGCGATAACAATTTTTCGGCTTGTGAACGTTAATTTTCGCTTATTTTCCTCTTTAAAAAATGATGAAAGAGGTTTGCCGCTTAACTCGTAGACCTCCAGCGCTCTTTGAATTCGCTGCGGATCATTCTGGTGAATTCGCTCAGCAGATTCTGGATCAATCTGTCTCAAGCGTTCGTGCATCGATTGCCAGTCACTCGCTTCCGCCTGTTTTGTCAGTTTTTCTCTCAACGCCGCATCAGCGGAAGGCAAATCAGCTATGCCTCGCTCCAGAGCTCTAAAATAAAGACCTGTGCCGCCTACGAGTAAGGGAATTTTGTTTTGTTGATGAATTTCATTTATTTCTTCAAGCGCATCTTCACGAAAACTCCCAGCTGAATACGCATCCGCCGGATCGCAAATATCGATCAGACGGTGTGGTGCTTTGGACAATACTTCTGCATCGGGTTTTGCTGTGCCTATGTCCATGCCGCGGTAGACCAATGCTGAGTCAACAGAGATAATTTCAAAAGGCAAATGTTGGCAAAGCTCCACCGCCAATTGTGTTTTACCACTGGCTGTTGGTCCCATAAGAAATACAACTGGTAACTCATGCTTTGCGTTAATCATTGTTGTTCAGGAATTTTTCCAGATCATTGACACTTAGGCAGCGCCAGATCGGTGTAAACTGACGCAAGTTTACGTCTACACCTGTGGCCTCAAGTTGACGAAGTAAAGTGCTCATTTCGTCAATACTCATAACAGGAGTTTCAATATCAGACACATGATTTACCATAGTTAAGATTATGTTCTGATTTCGTTGTTGAACATCCATTTTCGAAATATCCAGCTGCAAAAGCTCGTTAACCAACAAAGCAATGTCTGCATTTTCCATTAACAATGGCAGTACTCTGACTATGCATGTATTCGGTCCTGCTAGATCAAGTTGTAGAGAAAACATTTCTATTGAAGACTTAAGTATCCCCAGTGTTTGCTCCTGACTATCTGTAATTGAAAATTTTATCGGCACCAGTAATGGTCTACCGGTGAGTGGAGAGTCTATAGTTACAGATTTTAAACGCATTGTTGCAATATGCTTTTTTGCCGCGTCTATACTAATTAGTAATGACAGGTCTTCGCGCTGAGCTAACAGATATTTTCCATGAATTTGTAATAAGGGCTGTCCCAATGCAGGTCTATCATTAAGGAGTTCCGCCTGACGATTAGAACGCATATCGCCATAACCTTTTTTAATATCACTAACCACATAATGTCTTTTGCCCGAATAGTCTTCCTCCGCACTGCCTATTGAAATGTCTTTTTCAACACTTTCATATTCCATACTTTGATACAGATTTTGTTCATTATCTATCGACGAAGACAATGCAGAGAAAAGAAAGTCATGTACATCCCGGGCATGTTTAAAACGGACTTCATGCTTGGTGGGGTGCACGTTCACATCAGCCTCACTCAAATTCAAAGCTAAGTAAATAACGTAACTTGGGAATCGTCCTTCAGCAATCAATCCTTCAGCGGCGAGGCGAATCGCATGATTGAGCCTTTTATCTCTAATCATTCTGCCATTAAGATACAGATATTGTCTGTCTGTACTATTGCGTGCTAAATCACCCACTCCCAACCAGCCACTTGCATGCATATCACCAACTCGATACTCAAATTGAATTGCCTTTGACATAAATGACTGCCCCATAATGCTGGAAACACGCTCGGCAAGATCATCAGTCTGGGAGTGACAACTTAATACCTTTTGATCGTTATGTTTTAGTTCGATATGCACATCGGCACGACTCAGAGCTACACGTCTTACCATTTCAAGTATATGCAGATACTCGGTGCGCTCGCTGCGCAAAAACTTTTTCCTTGCCGGTGTATTATGAAATAAATTTCTCACTTCAATTGTAGTACCGACCGGGTGTGCCGCTGGCGTCAGTGAAGACTCATCATTAACAGGACTAAATTTTAATGAAGCCGCATGCTCCATAGCATCAATGCGGGACACGACACTTATATCTGCGACTGATGAGATACTTGGTAATGCCTCTCCACGAAAACCCAGACTTCTGATTGATTCCAGATCAGATTGGTGTTTTATTTTTGCGGTTGCATGACGTTGCAAGGCTAACTCCAGGTCTTCGGGATGAATACCACAACCATTGTCAGACACACGAATTAACTGGGTACCGGCTTTATAGACTTCGATAAGAATTCGTGTGGCGTGTGCATCCAGGCTGTTTTCTAATAGTTCCTTAACAACGGACGCGGGTCTCTCTATTACTTCCCCTGCGGCAATCTGGTTGGCAAGTGAAGATGAAAGCGTTTTTATTCTTGGTAAAGTAATCGCCTTTGGCATAGCACGATAGGGTAGCTGCTAACTGCAGCTATTACGAGCATGAGAGGTAGAAAAAATAGGCTCTATTTGTATTAAATAAGACGCTTCAGCTGAATCTTAGGAACCGCCGTTGGAAATCGGAATGTTCAATACTTGCCCAACTCTTATCTCGTCACTTTTAAGACTATTGGCACTTCGTAATCTATTCAGACTCACGCGATACTGTTCGGCAATCATAGATAGAGTATCGCCACGCGCAATGATGTGTTTTCTGGAAGCCATCAAGGTGCCCTCCGGTGCATAATCATTAAAGTAGGTTTTTAAACCATTTTTAATCGCTTTCGCCAATTTACGACGATGAGCTTCACTACGTAGCTTTTTTTCTTCCTGAGGATTGGAAATATAAGCTGTTTCAACCAGAATTGAAGGAATATCAGGTGATTTTAAAACCGCAAATGCAGCCGCTTCAACGTGGTTTTTATGTACTTTACCAACACTTTTTAAGCCACCCAGAACACGATCTGCCACATCGATGCTGGCTTCCAGACTCGCCGTTTGTGAAAGATCCAGTAACACCGAAACCAGTACATCTTCCTTGTCATCCAAACTTACTCCACCAATCAAATCCGAGGCATTTTCCTGTTCTGCCAACCAACGCGCATGCTCACTACTTGAACCTCTTTGTGACAAGACGTACACGGAGGAACCGTGCACCTTCGGATCACGAAAAGCATCAGCATGAATGGAAACGAATAAATCTGCCTTGTATTTACGCGCCTCGCTAATGCGTTTTCGCAGTCGTAAGAAATAATCCCCTTTTCTCGTCAGCACAGCTTTCATGCCATGTTCAGCGTTTATCATATCGGCTAGCTGTTTTGCCAGCGCCAGAACCACATCCTTTTCATAGGTGCCACGCGGACCTTTTGCCCCCGGATCTTCACCACCATGACCCGCATCGATGGCAATAATGACATCGCGTAAACGATTGCTGGGGGCTTCATCATTCTGACTAACGGTTTGCGGGCTTTGTTCATTGCCGTTTTTATTGAATAAATCAATTACCAGACGATGCCCGTAATGCTTGTTGGGTTGCAGTTGAAAACTATTGGTTTGGGAGAACTTCTTTAAATCCATTACCACACGCAGATCATTTTCATTACGACGCGCGCTACGCAGACGTTGCAGAAACTTGTCATTCAACCCGGGTTGTTCGATTTTCAGATCTGACGCGGCATTATCGAGATCAATCACCACTCGAAAAGGATTGTCGAGCATGCTAAGCGAGTACTTCAGATTATCGGATACATCAAATACGATTCGCGTGCTATCCGGCGCCGCCCATATACGCACGTTCTCAACACGAACGGCTTCCGACTGAACGTTGAAAGTCAGGCAGATAAATACAAAGCTGATGAGTGCGCGCATATGATTAGTGACGATTATTCCCAATTTCTCCTGCACTATACTGCTGTTAGCTAAGTAAATTCAATATTTTATTAGGATACCAAGCTATATTATTGTTTTAAAAGATATAAGTGTAGTAGATTTACTGTGGTAATCCAGTCTTAATTTGCTAGTACCGGACCCCACCTGGAATGCATAGAGCTTAAGTCAGAAAGCATAAGCTATTGAATACTATCGATTATCTTCTTGCCTAAGGTCTTATGGGTTTGCAGGTTTAACGCTCTGCCAGGAGAAAGAATATCTATCATGATCTTCAAGTCGGGCTCAGTCAGCGCTGATTCTGCTTTTTCAGGCCATTCCACCAGGGCGATACTGTTTTCATCAAAATAATCCCGAAACCCCATGCCTTCAAGGTCTTCCGCGTCATTTAGACGGTATAAGTCAAAATGGTAAATATCAGCACCTGCCAATTCATAGGGTTCAATCAATGTGTAAGTCGGGCTTTTGACTTTGCCGGCATAGCCCCTGCCTCGCAAAAAGCCTCTGACCAATGTGGTCTTACCCGCGCCTAGATCTCCCTGTAAATATATCTTCGCCCCGAGCGGGCAGTTTTGTCCCAAACGATAGCCGAAGGCTTCCATCTCTTCCGCGTTACTTATCTCAATTTGCATAATTAGTTGGATTCGCTAGTGAACGTAAAACGGGCATTAAATCAGAGGCAAGCATGCCGCGCTCTCCACTAGCCGCCGCCTCATCCGCAGCGCTACTATGTAAACACGCGCCTACGCGAGCGGCGTCAGCCTTATCTAAACCCTGAGCCATTAAGCCTGCAATAACGCCAGACAGGGCGTCACCCATACCACCGCTCGCCATACCAGGATTGCCGGCAGTGCAGAGTGAAATGGATTGTTCATTGTCTACGATCAGAGTTCCACTGCCCTTTAAAATGCAAACACCCCCAAACCTGGACTGAATTGCCCGACCCGCTGCAAACCTGTCTGCTTGGATTTCCTCGCTGCTGCAAGATAAAAGTCGTGCCGCCTCACCCGGGTGAGGTGTTAATACCCAGCGTGCCGAAATAGACGGTTCCAGAGAAAGAAGGTTAAGCGCATCAGCATCAATGACCATGGGTAACTTAGTCTCAAGAACTTTCGCCATCAGAGCAAAGGCCCAATCCGACTGGCCCAGGCCGGGACCGATCACCAGCACACTTGCTTTGTTCAAGATGGCAGTCAAATCATCTCCGGATGAAATTGCGATCGTCATAAGTTCAGGCCTCGCCAGAGGGATATTTAGCGCATGTTCCGGACGCGTAGCAACACTCACTAAACCCGCTCCAACTCTCGCCGCCGCTTCCGCTGCGATACGCACAGCACCCGCATATCCATAATCACCACCTATCACCACAACATGCCCGCAATGCCCTTTATGCGTGTCTCTATTTCGACGCGGTAAAAATGCTTTCAATTTTTTGAGTGAAATACGTTTAGTTGAGGTCGGTACCTGCTCAAAAATAGCTTTCGCTACAGCCAGGTCTGAAAAAAACAATTCTCCACATTGAACCGGCCCTTGTGCCGTAAGCAATCCCTGTTTTACACCTATAAAGGTAATTGTGGCATTGGCATTGACGGCAACACCCTTGCAATGCCCACTGTCCCCGCTCAGTCCAGAAGGTACATCAAGAGAAAATATTGGCTTCGCTGAAGCATTCAAATTTGAAATGGCAAGCTGCCAGAGATCGCGCGGCGCGCGATCAATTCCGGTACCCAATAAGGCATCGACGCATAGCTCTGCTCCACGCAATATGGATGCATCGTATACTTCACTCGCGACGCCTGATGCGTGACATGCGCTTGCGGCTGTAAGCGCATCACCTGTCACTGTCGACAGATCACCTAGCTGGATGACCCGAACTTGCATGCCGGACTCTTTGCTCAAACGCGCCAGGATGTAACCATCCCCACCATTATTTCCTGTCCCACATAGCACAACAATATTGTGAGCTTGAGGCCAGAGGTTACGCATTAATTCAAAAGCTGCCTGACCAGCCCTCTCCATTAACTCAAGACCAGTAATATTTTCCTCGTCTATCGCTAATCGATCGAGTTCACGTACCGCAGACGTAGTATACAAATTGTCTGGTAATTCAGACTTGGTATTGGTCACAGAGCAGACTCAAATATTGAAGTACTTTGCCCGATAATGCTGGAGTTCTTCGATAGAGTCGTGCACATCATCCATAGCTAAATGACTCGCATTTTTTACAAACTGATCTTTACCAGTGGTCCAGCGTTTCACTAATTCTTTGACGGTGCTGACATCCAGATTACGATAAAGAAAGTATTGCTCAAGTTCTGGCATCCATCGATATAAAAAGCGACGATCCTGACAAATACTATTACCACACATTGGAGACTTATTTGCGGGCACGTATTCCTGTAGAAATTCGATTGTCATACGTTCAGCTTCAGCAATTGTGTGCTTGCTTTCGCGAACTCGTTTTGTTAACCCTGATTTTCCATGCTGAGTGGTGTTCCATTCGTCCATACCTGCCAGAATTTCATCATTCTGATGAATGGCCACTATCGGGCCTTCTGCCAACACATTAAGTTCTTTGTCAGTTATTGCAGTTGCTATTTCGATAATACAGTCTTTATCCGGATCAAGACCGGTCATTTCCAAATCTATCCAGATTAGATTCTCAGGTGATTGTGTCATATAACTTTCCAGCTAATTGTTAAATTGTGAATTTATATTTATCTCTTAAGGTCATCTGATAATAAATGAATTTGATACAGAATGCCCGTGTTCGAATAAGCAACTGAGTTGAAATTCCGCGACAAAAACCGGTCTCTCATAGAACAATGTAGAATTCGTGTGGATTAAGTCAGGATGCGAAGGGCGTTTTTTATGTAATCCTGATAAACTTGGCAACATAAATTTTCAAATAACAGGCATCATTAATCAAGATGGCAATGAACACTTTCAGTTATATATTCCTGGTCGTATTAGTTATTGGCTTCGCAGTTCAGTGGTTATTAACACAGCGTCATATCAAACATGTTAGTGATAACCGTGGACAGGTCCCGTCTGCGTTTAGCGATAAAATACCATTGGCAGATCACCAAAAAGCTGCCGACTATACCCGTGCTAAGGCTGCTACCGGTCTTGCCGAGCTCTGTTTTGCGACTCTGCTATTACTCATCTGGACTCTTGGTGGTGGATTACAATGGCTCGACGCTCTCTGGCGTGATTTACAGTTATCATCTCTTATTACCGGTATAGGATTCATTTTCTCCTTCGTGCTAATTGGTTCAGTTATTGATTTACCCTTTTCGATTTATCGTACTTTCAAACTTGAACAAGGCTTTGGCTTTAACAAAACAACCGCCTCGACCTTTGTGATTGATATTGTTAAAAACACGCTAGTGATGGCTCTCATCGGTATGCCTTTACTTGCACTTATTTTATGGATTATGCAGAACGCCGGCGGAAAATGGTGGCTGTATGTCTGGCTTACCTGGTTTGGTTTCAGCTTATTTATGATGTGGGCCTACCCTGCTTTTATCGCCCCATTGTTTAACAAATTCAGACCACTTGAAGAAGGCGAACTTAAACAGAGAATCGAAACTCTTTTGTCGCGAAATGGTTTCGTTAGTAGCGGTATATTCGTCATGGACGGCTCTTCTCGCTCTACACATGGCAATGCTTATTTTACCGGATTAGGTGCAAACAAAAGAATCGTATTTTTTGATACTTTAATTAACGAATTGAGCCCAGATGAAATTGAAGCTGTGCTGGCACATGAACTTGGTCATTTTAAGTGTAACCATATTAGAAAACGAATCGCCATGATGGCTGCCATTTTCTTTGCTGGTTTCGCATTACTCGGCTGGTTAATCGAACTTCCCTGGTTTTATCATGGTCTGGGAGTGAATGAATCCTCTACCTATATGGCGCTAACTTTGTTCGTATTAGTGTCACCGGCGTTCACTGTATTTTTACAACCCATATTTTCTCAAATGTCACGTAAGCATGAGTTTGAAGCTGACGATTTTGCTGCTAAGCAAGCGAAACCATCTGATTTAATTCAGGCCCTGGTAAAACTTTATAAAGAAAATGCGAATACATTAACACCTGATCCACTTTATTCCGCATTTCACGACTCTCATCCACCGGCCCCGATTCGCATTGCGCATTTAGCAGCGAAGATGACCTGAAGATATGTTGAATTTTCAGGTGAACATTCAATTTAAGACATTGCTTCTTCTATCAAGCACTTTCGTATTTCAAACAAATGTTGTTGCCAGTGCATCTGACCCTGGGGAGGTTTTACATAATGAACATTGCCTAAGTTGTCATCAGCCTGTGATTTACACATCCGAGGATAGAGCTGTGACCAGTTATTCAAAGCTGGAGCAACGAGTAGGACAGTGCGAATTAGTGAATAACTTACTATGGTTTCAAGAAGAAGTGGAAAACGTCACTTCCTACTTAAACAGGAAATTTTATTTATTTAAATAAAATCAATTATTCTTTCAATCTAAGCAATGTCTTTCTATGATCCTATTTCTCTCCAGCCATTTAAGAATACTTCTTTTCATAGTAATGACCTCTTATATTGGTTTTACTTCTGCTCACGAAAAAGTAATCGAACAGCTTAAGTAAGATAATTTTTCAGGATTAGATAGCGAGCCTGCACTGACAACAATCGAATTTCATCATGCCCTGCAAAATGGCGACAAAGAAAGAGTTTTATCTTTGCTTACAGATGAACTAATTGTTTTTGAAGGCGGCAAAGTTGAACGCTCACGCGCAGAATATGCTGCGCACCATCTGGATGCGGATATTCTATTTTTTAAACAACTGCACGTTGAACATCTGGAACATCATGTTGAACAAAATGGTGATACCGCGATTTCACTATATCGAATGCATGCGAAAGGAAAATATAAGGGAGAAACTGTCGATAGCGAAGGAATGGAAACCCTGATGTTACGAAAACTGGCAAATCAATGAAAAATAGTTCATATCCATTGGTCAAATTAGATACAGATAAGCCGAAGTAGTACCGTCCCTACTTCGGCTTATGCTAAATTCAGTCCGCTTGACTCATATGGAAAGCACAGAGTTTATTTCCATCGGGATCTCGAAAATAGCCGCCGTAAAAACTGCCATCACCTCGTTCGCCAGGTGCTCCTTCATCTGGACTACCTAGTTCCATAGCCTTTTTGTATAGCGCATCCACCTTATCAGTGCTATCCATAAATAAAGAAACCATAACGCCATTTCCAACAGTCGCAGGCTTATCATCAAAAGGTACTATCATGCATAACATGGGTGTTGCAGGTGAAGTACCCCATGCAATAAATCGTTCATTCCCCATCATGCGACTTGCCCCTATATCGGCTAGTAATTCGTCATAATATTTAGCTGCTTTATCAAGATCGTTTGTCCCCAATGTGACGTATCCAATCATATTTTTTCTCCTGGCAATGAATTAACAGAAAATCGTAAAATTTATCTACGACAGTGAATTTATAATGCTCGTCTGCCAGCTAAAGCATGTGACAAGGTGCTGCTGTCTACAAACTCCAGCTCTCCACCCATGGGCACTCCATGAGCAATACGACTTACGCGAAGATCTCTTTTATGGACCATTTCACTTATGAAATGTGCGGTCGCTTCGCCCTCCACCGTAGTGCTTGTCGCAAGAATCACTTCCTCAATCTCACCTTCGGAAAGTAAATTTGCTAATAAACTTAATCCCAGCTCTTCAGGACCAATACCATCTAAAGGAGATAAATGCCCCATCAACACAAAATACAGGCCTCGAAAACCAGCCTCTTCTACTATATGAACATCGGCAGGACTTTCTACAACGCACAAAAGTGATGTGTCGCGTTTAGCGCTCTGACAAATAGTACAGATTTTATCTTCACTGAAGGTACGACATCGTTCGCAATGACCAATCCTGTCCATAGCAGAAAGCAGGGCTCTTGATAGTACTCGAGCGCCATCTCTATTTCGTTGTAGCAAATGATAGCTAATACGTTGCGCAGACTTTTTGCCAATTCCCGGCATACAACGCAGGGCATCTATAAGTTCGAGCAGGAGTGCAGATTCCGACATGTGTTATCAGATCAGCTAAAAGGAAAATTCATGCCGGCAGGTAAATTCAGACCAGCCGTTAAACTCGACATTTTATCCTGACTTAACTTTTCGACTCTTCGGTTTGCATCATTGACAGCCGCTGCGATCAGGTCTTCCAGCATTTCCATATCGTCTTTTATCAATGCAGGATCGATTTCAACCTTTTTAACATCGTGACGACCCGTCATAATAATTTTGACCATGCCAGCGCCCGCTTCACCACTGACCTCTGTGTTGGCTATTTCTTCCTGTGTTTTCTGCAGGTTTTCCTGTACCTGCTGAGCTTGCTTCATTATGTCGCCTATTCCACCTTTCATTTTTATCTTCTCTTCACTGCCTACGGTCTATGATAATGGCCGGATCGATGATTTATCCAGTGTTGCATCAAACATCTTTTCCATTGCTTTGACATTTGGATCACTCGTTATTGATTGCTCAGCCGCCTTTTGATTTTCTTTTTCGAGTCTTGCTCTAGTTTCAGCAGGTGTTTCTGTTTCTGTTTTTTCAACATTGATCTCTAATTTTACGTGTGCCCCAAAACGAGTCTTAATCGCTTCCTGCAATTTGTCTTTTTGTGTTGTTTTCAGTAAATGAGCCTGAGCCGGAGTCAATACTAAATGCACTTTATCGTTGGTATGCTCTTTCAAACTACAATGTGCAGCAAACTCTTTAACCATACCTGCAAGCGCCATTTCATCGATGATATTCTGCCAGCTTTGTTGTTCCAGACTAGTGTTCGTTGCCGCTTTCTCAGCCTCAACTGTTGTCTGCGAAGCTTCTGCTTGTTGTTCAGCTTTCACATCTTCTTTTTGCTCTACCTGACTGGTCTGACTGGGCGTAGCCGCTATATTTTGCCCACTGAAATTAGTCGCTTTCTTTCCTGCCAGATTAGCTTGTTTGTTATTGCCATCCAGAGGGCGAAAAGCAAGCATTCTGATCATAGTCATTTCAAAACCAGCACGGGGATCAGGCGCCATCAGCAAATCACGCCTGCCATTCAACCCGATTTGGTAAAACAATTGAACATCTTCCTTGCTGATTCTTGCCGCCATTTCATGATATTTAGCCGCTACCGCATCTGAATTCTCAGGTAAAACCTGACTAACCGCGATGTTCTGCAAATAGGACAATAATTCAACTAAAATTGCATCATAATCAGGTGAGTGTGCCGACATTGCATCAATACTTGTTAACAGTGCTTCTGCATCACCTTCTGCTAAGGCATTTATTAATCCGCTCAGTTCAGTACTGTCTATCGTTCCTAGCATTTCGCGAACCTGCGCTTCAAGCAAAACCCCATTTCCAAATGAAATAGCCTGATCAAGTAAACTGAGCGCATCGCGCATGCTGCCATTTGCACCGACTGCCAGCAGCCAGACTGATTCATCATCGGCCTCGATTTCTTCTTTTTCCAAAGTCGTTTTTAACTGACTCGCTATTTGCTCAACCGTTAAATGTTTAAGATTAAATTGTAGACAGCGGGAAAGAATGGTTATTGGCAATTTCTTTGGCTCGGTGGTTGCCAGCAGAAATTTAACGTGCGGAGGCGGCTCTTCCAGGGTCTTTAACAAGGCGTTAAAGCTATGATTAGAGAACATATGGACTTCATCTATCAGGTAAACCTTATAACGTCCCATACTTGGTGCGTACTGAACATTGTCCATCAGGTCTCGCGTCTCTTCTACTTTTGCGCGTGAGGCCGCATCAACCTCAATCAAATCAACAAAACGACCTTCATCGATACTGACGCAGGCGCTGCATTCACCGCAGGGCCTTGAACTGACGCCTTGCTCACAATTTAGGCATTTGGCTAATATTCGAGCCAAGGTGGTTTTACCCACTCCGCGCGTCCCGGTAAAAAGGTAGGCGTGGTGCAATCTGTCCGTATCGAGAGCGTTGGTAAGGGCCTTTAAAACATGGCCCTGCCCGACCATACTGTCAAAGCTACGAGGACGCCATTTACGTGCTAATACTTGATAACTCATTGATTAGTATGCTTTATATAGATTCTATTGAGCTGACTTTTGAGCCCATCCATGGCGTATTATTAGTATTTTCATACCTTATATAAAGGCAAAAAAGGCGGCCCATACTGTTCTGATCCCGGCACCCGCATCCACTGCTGCCGCTGCTCCCTT
>Ga0055584_100001317_pt1 | contig 24368 bp, 21 predicted proteins | sample OSDHelmetaG_FD_58716 | JGI IMG/M metagenome (GOLD analysis project Ga0055584, IMG submission 58716) | Pelagic marine sediment microbial communities from the LTER site Helgoland, North Sea, for post-phytoplankton bloom and carbon turnover... | ecosystem: Environmental > Aquatic > Marine >...
GTCCTCCTGATGGTGTTGTTCAATTTCCGCAACTTCGCCGTTGGCACCACCTTCTCAAAGACTGAAGTGGCACAGGTGGCGATCTTCGGACTCATATTGTTGGGTGACAAGATAACCCTCACTGCATCAATAGCCATCGCGATTTCAGTTGCAGGAGTTCTGATCATGTCAGCGGGGCAAACGAAGGTAACTCTGTCGTCGCTTTTCACTTCTCTGGGGGAAAAAGCCACACTGCTAGGTCTTACATGCGGTGCATTCCTTGGCCTCTCAGTGGTCTTCTTCAGAGCGGCTGCTCTTTCGCTCGAACATGGCAACTTTATTATGGCAGCCTGCTACACCTTGGCTATTTCGGTCGTCCTGCAGACATTGATGATGGGCGCTTATTTGCTCTGGAAAGAACGGCAAACATTGACTGATGTTCTTGTCTGCTGGAGGCCTGCTTCAATGGTTGGGCTTGCAGGCATGCTAGGGTCTGTTGGTTGGTTTACCGCTTTCACATTGCAAAATGCCGCCTATGTGAGAGCTTTGGGGCAGATTGAACTGTTATTTACCTTCTTAGTGACCGTCTTCTTTTTCCGGGAGAAAACCACCAAGTTGGAGGTTGTCGGCATCATCCTGGTTGTCATCGGCATTGTGCTGCTTTTGTTGTGGCGTTGACGATTATCCCCTGTCTTGAATTACAATTGTTTAGCTAAGTGAGCCCCATGAAGAACAACGAAATCGAGATCCTAAAAGAAATGTTTGCCGCGGCTGTTGATGCGGCCATGCCCGCAAGCAGGGTTCCTGCCTTTTTGCCTAAGGACTTACCGTCAAGGCTGGCGGTTGTGGGCGCGGGAAAAGCTTCAGCAGCAATGGCGAAGGCTTTGGAAGAGAATTACGATGGTGAGCTCAGCGGCTTGGTGCTTACCCGTTATGGGCATGCTGTTGACTGCGACCGGGTTGAAATCGTGCAAGCCTCTCACCCCGTTCCTGATGAAGCGGGGATGAACGCTTCTCAAAGGATTTTGGAGATAGCGCAAGGATTGGGTGAAGACGATCTGTTGCTTGTGTTGGTTTCAGGTGGCGGCTCTGCTTTGCTCACGTTGCCGGTTGACGGAGTCAGTTTGGAAGATAAGCAGAAGGTCAACAGTGAGCTTCTGCGCTGTGGTGCGTCCATCGATGAAATAAACTGTCTTCGTAAACATCTCTCCCAAATCAAAGGCGGGCGGCTGGCTGTTGCTGCTTATCCAGCCAAGGTCGTAAGCCTCTTGATCTCTGATGTACCAGGCGATGATCCGTCTGTGATTGCTTCAGGGCCCACTGTCCCAGACGATACGAGCCTTGCAGATGCACGTGCGATTGTTGAGAAGTATCAGTTAAATTTACCGGCATCAGTTCGGGCTGCATTGGCGGATGAAGTAAATGAGACGCCGTCAACTGGTGCCTCAGAGCTCTGCAATGCTTCCTTCGAAATGATTGCCACGCCTCAGGCTTCTTTGGAGGCCGCGGCTGAGGTTGCGAGAAGCCATGGCATCACGCCGCTCATTCTAGGAGACGCCATTGAGGGAGAAGCACAGGAAGTGGGAAAAGTCATGGCAGGAATAGCGGCCCAGGTTGTCACACACCAACAACCCATTCCAGCCCCTTGTGTTTTGATATCAGGTGGCGAAACCACTGTGACCGTCAAGGGCAATGGCAGGGGAGGTCGTAACGTCGAATTCCTCCTCGGGCTAGCTGAAGCACTTGATGGGTTAAACAACGTTTATGCCCTGGCGGCAGACACAGATGGGATTGATGGCCGCGAAGAAGTGGCCGGAGCAGCCGTTACACCATCCACATTAAGCAGAGCAGTGGCGTTGGGTTTCCCAGTGGGGAAGGCTCTAGCAAACAACGATGGGCATAGCTTTTTTGAAACGCTTGGTGATCAGGTGATCACAGGCCCGACATTGACTAATGTTAACGATTTCCGAGCGATTTTAGTCACGAGTGATCAATCGGATTGAGTGCTTTTCTTAGTGATTTGAGCCAACACAGCACCCACGACCACTAAACTCGCACCCCAGAACTGCTGCCATACCAGCACGCCGCCTAATGCCAACGAAATCATCATGACGTAGAACGGCACAACATTCAGATGCATAGAGGCAATGGTAACACTGAGAAGTCTGGAACCCGCCACAAAGAGGACTGTTGAAAAACCGACAGCAATGCCACCCAGCCACACAATCAAGCCTATTGAGGTAAGAGAAAGATCATAGACTGGTTCCGCAAATCCGAGCGTTAAGGCCAAACCACAAAGAACGAACGCTGTGATACTTCCCGCAAGGGAACAGAAGGCAACGCCGGTCATGTTATCCAAATGGCCAAGGTGGTTAACCAGTCCTCGCGCATAGAGCGTCCACATGATCGTCGACATGAGCATCAAACCTTCACCAAGGCCTAAAGTAATTTCGAAAGTCATGCCGGCGATAGAAGATACGATGCCTCCAACGATCGCGAAGGCGATCCCGATGGCAACCAGCAAACCAATAGGTTCTTTAGCAAAAACATACCCTATGACTGCGGAAATGAGCGGCATGGCTGTTCCAATGATCGCAACCATGACGGACCCAGCCATTTGAACAGCAAAAGTTTGTAATATTGTTGCCATTCCTAACAGACAGCCCCCAAACACCCAAATGGGCTTGAACGGCAAGTCAGAGATTTTGGGAAGTTTGCCAAGAATGATGAGTAAGAGAAAGAGGCAGAAACCTGAGGATATCAAGCGAGCGGTGGCCAGAAGGAGAGGATGCCAAGACTGAACTAGAACTTCAACAATTGGAAAGTTAGTTGACCAAAGTAAAATGGCGGTTATGGTTAGAGCGTTACCTCTGAGGAGATTGGGCTGTTTTTCAGTCTGTGTCATTGGCTTGGCACTGTTCTAAACCTTTGTTCCAGGGAACATTGGTTTTAAAGGTTTTCAGGAGGTGCCCCTTTTTACTTTTGAAAGTGATCCCGGAAAAAGGAGCTTATCCGCGTTACCTTGCATTGCCGCTTGGCGCAAGCCTAGTTGTAGCAATCGAAATGTGAATCGACTAAGATGAGCAAAAAAAGGAGGCTCCAAAAAGAAGCCTCCTAAAAGCAAGTCAGATCTATAAGAATGGAAAGGGCGAAAATCAGACCTGACCCGAAATGAAAACCGTTAGACAACTTGGTGGCTAACTGCCTCACATGAATTATGTATGCATGTGGAATTAGAGGATTACAAGTCAGTCGAGTGTCGTTAAAAAAATATGAATAAGATCGCGTTATTTTAGGTGTTTCTACCTATCAATTTTTGTAGTTATGACGATATTGGTACAAATAGGTCGATTTTAGGACGATTTCATTGTTAATTTTTAAACAACTGTTTTGTGTATGTTTATGTAACAAATCAGCGTTGCTTTCGATGGCTGTAAAACTCGATTCTTTGCAAGTTTCCTTGGTGTTACTTAGGCTGATATTGGGGAAGGTCTTCTTCATTCAGAACATCTTCAAAGTAAGGACTGTATTGTTCCTTGAATATGTATCTAATCCAGCGGATGACGGCTCTGGCAATGGGAGAGACCTCCAACTCTGGCCGGTAGGAGAGGTAAAGAGGGGACGAAGCCCTCAGTTCCTCGATTGGGACTGTAAGGATATTTGGATACAATCTGTGGGCACCAGCGGCGAGTACGCCGATGCCACGGCCTTGGCTAACAAGTTTAGCCTGAATGGTCCCATCGTTTGAACTGTGGACAATGTTAGTTCGCCCCCTCAGCAAAGTGTGCTGAGGAAATGTGTCGTCTTTTGGAGAGACGACGTGATCCACCGTTCTATGCTGTTTCAAATCAGCTAACGTTTCCGGCACGCCATATTCTTTGAAGTAGGCTTCACTGGCGTAGGGAACCGAATGCAGTGTGCCAATTTTGGCGACCTTTAGCTCTGAATTTTCAGGTAGAATGTAGGAGATGCGGAAATCTGTTTTGACGCTTCTGGCTTCTGGCGAGTCCGTTACCAAAAACATCATGTTAATTTTGGGATGACGTTCTGTCAGCAGGTCAAGATTTTCTATGATCCAGTGATACAATAGCCCCGGTGTACCTTGAAGGGAAACATGCCCACCCAGGGGCTTGTTGGCCATTTTGACGGAGTTTTGGATAGCGGATGCATTAGTTTCCATTGCCAATACATCGTCCAGTAATCTTTCACCGTATGATGTTATCTCCGCGCCAGATTGGTATTTATTGAACAGGGAAATGTTAAATTCCAGTTCAAGTTTCTTGATTGAGCGGCTGATCGTCGGTTGCGTTACGCCAAGCTCTTGCGCTGCTGCGTTGAAACTGCCGGTTCTTGCTACCGCCGCAAATATTTGTAAGTCACTCCATTTCACGAATTTTTGGTCTTTTTCTTGTTTAGCGACTGCGTTTAAGTGGCCTCTATCTTTAGAAACCCAACCTCCTGCTATTAGCTAAGGCTGATATAACCGCCAAGGCAAAAAGAGGCGAATAGGATTCGTACTATGATCACTTTTTTGATCTACTTCGCGTTTTGCGAAAAACCGAGAGTTTCGCTGCTTTCCAGTTTGCGGTCAGCTAAAAATTCAGTACATCAAGCGAGCAGTTTGTACCGTTTGGAACGAATCCAATTTGAAAGAAAGATGGAGCAGAGCAAATGACTTCTCTTATAGATAATCCAGCTCCGTCTGTTGATCCGAAGTTAGCCGAAAGTTTGGCGCTCGAAGTTTATGGACTTCATGTGATTGCATCACCCTTGGAAGGCGAACGGGACGCGAACTTCCGATTGGAAGACAAGGAGGGTCGCAAGTTTGTCTTGAAAGTCGCCAATCAAGGCGAAAGTTTTGACAGTTTGGAGCTGCAAGATCAGGTTTTGACTCGTTTGAGGGTCAATGCACCTGAGCTAAAGACACCCACAGTGATCGTTTCTTTGGATGAGGAGAATATAGCAACTGTCGAGATTGAAGGTACTACTCATCTGATGCGGTTGGTCTCATGGGTAGAGGGGAAGGTTGCGGCCGACGTTCCTAAAACCTTTGGTCTGTTGGCTGATCTAGGTGGTTACCTGGCTAAACTTGACTTAGCATTGGAGGGGCTTGTGCCGTCAGGAAGTCACCCTCCGTTGCTGTGGGATTTGCAGAACGCAACAACACTGAGGAAGGACCTGGATTTCATCGCTGACCCAGAGAAGCGATTGAGAGTTGAGCGGGTGCTGGATCAATTTGACGGTTCGCTGAAGCCCCAACTGGACAAACTACCCAAAGCCGTCATTCACAATGATGCCAACGATTGGAACGTACTGGTTGATAGCGGTAATCACAATAAGGTTGCTGGGCTGATTGATTTCGGGGATCTCGTTTACAGCTGCAGGATCTGTGAGTTGGCGGTGGCGCTACCCTATTTCCTTTTTGACCAAGATGATGTGTTGACGGCTGCGAGGACAATGGTAGCAGCTTACAACACAACTTACCCTCTAACAGATGTGGAGCTCAGTTTACTTTGGGGACTGATCCAGGTTCGGCTTGCGACAACTATTGTTGTGGGGGAGAAGCGGGCCAGCCTGGAAAGTGACAATGCCTATCATTTGATCTCGCTGAAACCGGCATGGGAACTGCTGATCCGCATGCAGGCTATGAATGCAGAGGTTTCATACTTTGCGTTTCGTGCAGCGTGCGGCCTTACCCCAAGCCCAAACGCAGATGTAATCGAAAAATGGTTTAAGGGCGATGAAGCATCACACCTGCGCAGTGAGCTTTTTGACTATGAGCTAGCGACTGTTTCCAAAGTGCCGCTCGATTTCAGGGCAGGTGGCCTCGACTTAGGTGATGACGAAGCTCAAAAATCGACTAAAAATTTCACAAAGCATCTCTTCGCACGCATTGCATCGAAGGAAGCGCAAGCTGGGATCGGGTTTTATGGCGAAGACCGGGTAGTCTACCGTGGCGATCAGTTTACAGAGCACGCGGCCAAAGGAGAACGCAGGTCTATTCATACCGGCATTGATGTTTTTGACCAAGCCGGGGTGCCGGTCTATGCGCCTTTTGACGGTGAAGTCGTCTCCGCGGTTAACAACGAAGATTGGTTAGATTATGGACCAACGATAATTTTACGCCATAAGATACCGGGTCTAGACCATGAGTTCTTTACGCTTTACGGACACTTAGCTCTTGAATCACTTGAGGGATTGGAGCCTGGAGTGACAGTGAGTTCGGGTGATCGCATTGCTTGGCTTGGCAACTATCCTGTAAATGGCGATTGGCCGCCTCATCTTCACTTTCAAATCATGACTTCTCTTCTGGGATTGACTGGGAACTTCCCTGGTGTTGCACCTAAGTCTCAGTGGGATGTTTGGTCGTCAATCTGCATCAACCCAAATCTGATTATGAAGATACCAGAAGACTTCTTTTTTAGAGAAGAGAGTTAAGATCAACATTGCCGCCGCAGATCACTACGGCAACGGTTTCGTCTTTCTCTGGCTTATATTGCTCTGTGAGTAAAGGGGCGAGAGCTGCCGCTCCACCCGGCTCAGCTGTCACTCGGAAGTTTTCCCACAGGTAATGTTGTGCTGCTTTGATGTCCGTGTCTTCTACCAAGATGCTGCTGTGCAAATAGTTTTTCGCAGCCTCAAACCCTAGGTTCCCAATCTGGCGTGCCCCAAGAGAGTCAGCCGCTATGCCTGAAATTGGCACTCGTACAGGCTGGTCGGCTTCGAGCGCTTTGTTCAATGTCGCCGCGTTCTTAGGTTCCACGGCGATTACTTTTACTTGGTCTTCAAACCAAGAAAGCGTTCCGCCAATCAAGCCCCCACCGCCAACGGCTACGAAAACGGTATCGATGGCCCGCGAGGCCTGTTTTTCCATTTCACGCGCGAGCGTTCCTTGTCCGGCCAAGGTTTGAGGTTCGTCGTAGGCATGAACAGAAAGTGCGCCCGTCTCCTCCTGGCGCCTCAGGCAGGCTTCAAGGGTTTCAGCAAACTCGGTACCGACTTGATTGACGACTGCGCCATAGTTTTGGAGGCGTGCGACCTTGTTTGGAGATGAAATTGTTGGGACGAAAGTCTCGGCTGTGTGCCCTAAGACTTGGGCGGCATAAGCGACGGCCGCACCGTGGTTGCCGCCAGAAGCTGCGATGACACCACTGTCAGGAACAGTCTGACTCAAAATTGAATTGAAGGCACCCCTTGCTTTGAAGGAGCCACTTTTCTGCATAAGTTCAAGTTTTAGAAGTATGCGGCGGCCAGAATCACGATTGAATTGATGGTCGATAAGCGGTGTTTTGAGGATGTACGGCTCTATGCGTTCAGCAGCTGCCTCAATCTCTTTCCTATTAACCATGGGACTTTTTCCATCACTTGAACAAATTAGCAGAGGAGACTCCTTCTAGTCGGTGTAATGCCTTAAATAAATCCCAATTCGTCTGATAGGCAGCAATAAGATATCGCCAAGCGGGCGTCCATTTTGTAAACTGTGAACTGACTTCTTGAACGAAACCAGTCCATGGTCGAGCACAAAAGAACAAGATGAAGATAAAACTCAAGTTGACGGTTTTTAAAACAGCTGGCTATGCGCTGGGGTGTTTGCTTTTCTTGGCTTCGGTCAACACGGGCATTGCTCAATCGCGTATGAGCGATAATGAACTCTCTGATCTGATTGCCTCTTGTAATCAGGGGCAAAAGACTTGGCTCGATTCACTGGTTGAGAATTCTTATAGATCCCGAGGGCTAGGCAATAGCTATGAAACAGAAGGTTCTCAAGATTGCGGGCGTTTGTTCCCAGTTGTTTTGGAACTCCAACGTCGACAGGCTACGTTAAAGGGACAGCTGGATGAGAGAGCGAAAGATCTAGAACAGCTGAAGGGGAAACAGGTAGCTCTCGAGGCGGATTTAGCCAATGCGGGCTCTAGCGCAGCGGCAGACGCGAAGCGTTCATTGGAAACGATCAAACGCTTGAGGCAACGCGTTGCGGCCCTGTCGGCGGGCGATAACACTGGCCAAACGGCCGCAGTAAACAACAGCGAAGAACAACAACGCTATCAGCGGATTGAAGAACAAAACCAAAAACTGAAGTCTGAAATAGCGGCTTTACGGGAAGCGCGCGCAGAATTGCTGGCTTCGATTTCAGACAACGATAAAGCGGCGGGAGCAGGAAACGAAGAATTGAGTCAGCTCAAGAACCAGCTTCTTTCTCTTAAAGGCAGTTTGTCAGACCGTGATGTAGAGCTTGAGAGAGCGAAAGCAGATCTTGTCAAAGCGAAGAACTTGGTTAACCGGTTTCAAACCAAAGCAGATGAACTGCAAGGGTCTCTACGTAAGCAGCAGGAGAAGAATCCTGATCAGCAAATGATGTTAGAGCTGGAAACAGTTCGAAGAGCCAAGTTATCGCTTGAGTTGGATTTGAAGGCGGCAGAGGCCGAAACCGCTAGACTTACGATGATAGAAGGTCAGGCTAGAGGCGCATTGGAGGCAGCAAGTTCTCATAATATGCAATTGAGAGGTCAGATCGAAACACTGCAAACGCAGCTTGCTCAAGCCGCATCACTACCGCCAGCAAAAGCCACAAGCGCAACCACTCAAGGCTCAGCTTCAGAATTTCAGAGCGAATTGCACGGCAAGTTGATGAAGGAACTTGATGATATTTCCCGTGACGTCAACTTAGTTGAAGGTCGAGCGGTTCTGGGTAACAGAGTCTTGTTTGAGAAAGGCTCCGCCGAGTTGTCAGATGACGGCAAAGCCGTTCTTCATGTCTTGGCCGGGGTGATTAAGAAAGTCATGAAGGGCAAAAAGGATTGGGTCCTGCAAATTGATGGTCACACAGATAGTGATCCGATTTCGAATGAGCAATACCCTTCAAACTGGTATTTGGCGTCTGGCCGGTCGATTGCGGTTGTCCGAGCGCTCGTCTCAAACGGGATTAAGTCTCATAACTTATCTGCTGTCTCATTTGCAGAATTCCAGCCGAGAGACAAACGAGATACGAGTAAGGCTAAGGCCATAAACAGACGCATTGAGCTTAGGCTCTCTGATTACAAGAATTAAGTAGGCGACAACAGGTGTCCGAAGAAGTTCAAATTCAGCGTTCTACGGTTGGCAGCCGCCCATTGGGGCTTCTGTTGCTGGTGACTACTCTAGCCGTCGCAGCCTTTGTGCTCTTCGAGCAACCTATGCCGGTTCTCTTTGTGTTGAGCGCGTGCGTCGTCGCCCTGTTTTCATCTATTGCTGTATGGCAAACGACGAACCGTTCAGGCGGCCATCTGATCAGGCGGTTGTTAGGCGGTTGTCTGTTCTTGATGGCGACCGTTGGTATTGTCCTAATTCCCATTGGGGTGGGGCTAAGTTCGATCGCAATTCTCGTTGGAACTTGTGTATCTTTAATTTGTTCTATTTGGATTCTAGTGGGCCGAAGCCTAACGACTTCTGATGTAGGCGGTAGCAATATCGGCGATATGCGCAAAGACCTGGCTCAGGCACGAGAAGAAGCGTCAGACGCATATGCCAACGCAGTTCGATGGCAGCGCGCTTACAACGAGCTAGAGCAGGAAATTGCATCTGGTAACAAAAGCCAAGTCTCAGAAGCCGAAACTGCTGAGGTAGATGACCAGGATGACGAGAAGCAAAAAGCACAAGCAGATGACTTAGTCGGTGGCAAGCTCTTGTCCGGAGGATTGGCCCGTCGTTTCCAAATCACCTACAAAGATCTCAAAGGTAAGGTTTCCGAGAAAGAAATCGCGGTTTACGCCATTGTAGAGCGGTCAGGTGTTTTGAACCTTGATACCTTCTCTAAAAGCCAGATTTCTTGCTGGACTTACAGAGCCGACAGAATTCAAAAGCTGACTGACCTGCGAAGTGGTGAGGTTGTAGAAGACAACATCGTTGACTGGATCGTTGAGACTTCGAAGTAATCGAAGTTTTAAGCCTCAGGGCGCAGGCGATACTTTGCCATTCGCTCGTATGCTGGCCAGGAAAGTTCAGCGAGCTTTTCCAGGTCTGACTCTTCAAGTTTAGTCGGTGCCGCTCTGGGAGCACTGAAGCCCGTCGAGCCTTCGACCGAATGGTACCAGTGATCGGCCCAAACACCGTCGCTTTCCCGTCTTCCTTTAGGCCATTGGACCATAGCATCTTGGAAAGAAATGCCTGCCTTCTCACACAGCTGAGATAATACAGATTCCGGATTGGCCAGCACGTCATTGGCTTCCAACACTGGCGGGGCTTCGCCCAGTTGGTCACAAACATAATCGAAGATCTCAGCCTGCTGAATGATGCCAATGTCTTCCAGTGTTACACTATCTCGCTTTGCGGAGTAGGAGGCAATGATTGCTCTGGGGTCACGAATCAAAAAAGCGCTGAAACACTCCTTCATCCATCCTCTATCGACTTCTTCCAGTAAATGATGGGTCATTTGCTTCTGATAAAACACTGGGCTATCTTCGAAGGTTGGGCCGGTAATTTCCTTCACGACTTGCTGCCAGTCGTTTGATTGTGAAGCTAGTATTTCTTCGTTCATGGGATGCATGATGCCAGTACGAGCCAAGTAATAGGCATAGAATGGCTCATCGACGACGATGGTATCAGAACGGTTCTCAAATGAACGCATCATTGCGGTTGAGATGTTGCGTGGACCGGACCACATTGCGATCCGGGTGCATTCAGAACCGTTTCTGCTCATCCCTTTGGACACTCCCGATCAATCATTTCTTTATATAGCGATTGCAGTTTCTTAATAACGGCACGGTCAGCTTTGTCCACCTGTCGCCCATCAACTGTCGTAACAGGGCAAATTCCGGCGAAGGTGCCAGTGACAAAAGCTTCTTCCGCGCCGTAAACATCTGTCAGCGAAAAGTTCTTCTGAAAGACAGGGATGCCATTGTCTTCACAGAGTTTGATGATGTTTGATCTTGTGATGCCGCCAAGACAATAGTCGCCGCTGGAAGTCCAAACTTCACCCTTTCTAACAATGAAGAAGTGCGTCGAGTTACAGGTCGCAACGAACCCCTGAGGGTCAAGCATCAAGGCTTCATCTGCGCCAGCTTTGGCGGCCTGAATGCAGGCAGAAATACAGTTCAGTTTAGAATGGGAATTCCACTTTTGATCCTGCATATCGGGAGAGGTTCTGCGGACATGGACAGTAAATAGAGATATTCCTCTTTCGACCGTCGCTGGGATCGGGTTCTTGTATTCTGGGATGATGACAACAGTTGCCGCACCAATGGTCATCCTTGGATCTTGGTAAGGCGTGGCCTTCAATCCTCGTGTCACCATAAGGCGGATATGGACATGGTTCTCCATGCCGTTGGCCTCAACTGTTTCATAAATCGCATCTGTCATTTCTTGGCGCGTGAGGCCAATGTCCAGATCAAGAGAGAGTGCACCTTCGTACATGCGATCTAAGTGTGCTTCCAGAAAAGCTATCTTGCCATGGTGGAGCCGCAGCCCTTCCCAAATGCCATCGCCCAGAATGAAGCCTGAATCAAAAACCGAGACCATGGCCTTTTCGCGCGGCAAAAGCTCGCCTGAAACATAGATTTTGATTGACGCGTTGCGCGGATCGTCGATGTAATCGTGGGTGCCTTGTTTGGCCATTCTTGTCTCTCTTCTATACCTTGATCGAAGGTCTCAGTTCCCTGTGGGAACGATAAGCCAAATAGGCCGAAGCTGCACAAATAACAACACCACCGACCTGTGTCCAGAAATCTGGAATGGTGAGAAACAATGCATAAGAAAACACCGCTGACCAAACAAGTTTTAGGAAGTCCAAAGGCATTACTGTAGCTGTGTCAGCGACTTTCAAAGCTTGGGTCATAGTTAGGTGACCAATTGTTCCAAGGCTGCCACCTAAAGCCAGCCAAAGAAGCTGTTCTAGGGTTGGTGTCTGCCAGAAAGGCAGAGCAAAGACGAAGGTCATTGGTGCCATCATCAGGGTCATATAGGCCGTGATTGTCACGCTGCTCTCTGTTTTGCTGATGATTTTAACAATCAAGACTGTAACAGCCCAAAGGAAGCAGGAGACAAGAAGCAGGAGGGGGCCTAATTCTAGCGGGATCAGACCAGGTCTTAGGATTATCAGGACACCGACAGAGCCCACAACAACGGCACCTATACGGCGCGGTCCCAATCGTTCACCAAAAAAGAATATGGCCATTACGGTCGCCATGATTGGGGAGGTGAAGGCCAAGGCGGTGGTTGTCATCAAGGGCGTTATCGCTAGCGCCCAAAAGAACATCATCATCGCCAGGGTGTTTACGAATGCTCTCAGCAGCAGCAGTCCAGGTTTTGAAGTGCGAAGCGGTTCTAAGCCACTCTTCATGAACCAAGGGAGCACCACCAAAATACCAAACATGCAGCGAAAGAAGGCGGTAACAAACGGATGGAGGTCTTGAGAAACCCTCTGAATGATGACGTGCATAGCAACAAATCCGATGGTCGAAATGACCATAAACCCAGCCGCGATCAAAGGCCTTTGGTCGGTCGCCGCCGACTTGCTTGCTGTCATGAAAGGTTCTTTCGAGAAAAGTTGCTCTTGGAGCAGAAGATGGGCCAAAATAGCTTAGAGGCAATCTTTCTAGTAAGCAAAAGTTTTGCTAGCTTGCGAGCGTGAACTCTTTCTATCCTGTCAACTAAAGGAAATCGCTATGGACTTTGATCTTACCTCTGAAGAGGCCGCCATTGTCGAGACGGCCAGTCGATACGCGACGGATCGATTGAGCGCTAATGTCGAGGCCTTGGATCGAGGGGAAGGTAGAGCGGAGTTTCTGACAGGCCTTAAAGGACTGGCGGAACTAGGCTACATGGGGCTCAATGTGTCCAGTGACTATGGGGGAAGTGAAGCGGGAGCGACAGCCTGTGCGCTGGCGATACAGGAAGTTGCGAAGACCTGTGCTTCGACGGCCGTTACAATGTCTGTCACAAACCTGGTCGGCGAAGTAATCCAGGCGATTGGCAGTAAGGAGCAGAAGGAAAACTACTTGCCTAAATTGGCGGATGGTACTTTTGCTGCGGGCTCCTTTTGCTTAACCGAAAGCGGCGCGGGTTCTGATCCTGCGGCCATGAAGACTAAAGCTGAAAGACATGGCAATGGTTGGCTCTTGAACGGATCTAAACTTTACATCACCTCAGGGGAGTATGCCGGAGTGTTGGTGGTTTGGGCTGTGACTGATCCCGATGCTCCTAAAGGCAGGGGAGTTTCGCTGTTCCTTGTTGATCCAGATACGCCAGGTATCACAATTGGAAAAGCTGAAAGCAAGATGGGGCAGAGCGGCTCGGCAACCAACGAAATTGTTTTCCAAGACTGCAAAATCCCAGCATCCGCCATGTTAGGCGAAGAGAATCAAGGTTTCAAAATCGCTATGAAAGAGCTGACCGGTGGCAGGATCAACGTTGCCGGTTTAGCTTTAGGGATAGCCCAAGCAGCCATGGCGACGGCGGTTGCTTTCGTGAGAGAACGGGAGCAATTCGGCGTGAAAGTAGCCGATTTCCAAGGCATTCAATGGATGATTGCCGATACTTACACGGAATTGGAGGCAGGGAAACTGCTAACATTGCAAGCGGCACAGTTGAAACAAGAAGGACGCCCCTATGCTAAGGCTGCGTCAATGGCGAAACTGTTCTCGACCGAGGCTGCAAACAGAGCTTGTTATACAGCACTTCAGTTAATGGGTGGTGCTGGATACATCAGAGACAATCCGCTTGAGAGATACGCTCGAGATGTTAGGATTACGACGATCTATGAAGGCACGAGTGAAGTGCAGCGTGTTATCATCGCACGCGAATTAATGAAAGAAATGGAAGCATTGGCATGAAAGCAATCCTAGTTGACGCTTACGGCGGGCCTGAAAATATGCGTTTTGGTGAGACGGATAAACCTATGCCTGGTCCTGGTGAAGCACTGGTCAAGATTTCCTATGCTGGATTGAATTTCATCGACGTTTATATGCGCTCAGGCCTGTATAAAAACTCACACACCTATGCACAAAATCCACCGATGGTGATCGGCATGGAGGGGGCTGGTGTCGTTGAGGCTCTAGGTGAAGGCGTCACGGAAGTTTATGTCGGTCAAACAGTGGCCTATTGCCTGCACCTAGGCAGCTACGCTGAATATGCCGTAGTGCCAGCTTGGAAACTTGTTCCAGTTCCCGATGATGTGCCTTTGGAAATGGCGACTACGCTCATGTTGCAAGGGTCAACCGCACACTACATGACCCATTCGTTGCATGCTCTGCAGCCCGGTGAAAGAGCATTGATCCATGCAGGCGCTGGCGGTGTCGGACAGATCATGACACAGCTGGCGAAAGCCAAGGGCGCTGAGGTGATCTCGACAGTTGGGTCAGTAGAAAAAGCTGAAATTTCGCGTTCACTCGGCGCTGATCATGTCATCATCTATACACAGGAAGATTTTGCGGAACGGGTCGCCGAGATAACAAAAGGGAAAGGCTGTAACGCGGTTTATGACTCCGTCGGGATTGCGACCATCGAAGGATCGATGAAATCCACGGCACGCAGAGGCACTTTGTGTAATTACGGTGCGAGTTCTGGGGCTGTTCACTCGATCAATCCGCTTGATATCGCGGAAGCAGGTTCGATCTTCTTCACGCGTCCTCATTTGGCAGATTACATTCCGAACCTGGAACAAAGACGGGCGAGAGCCAACGATCTGTTTGAGCTTTACCGGAAAGGGGATCTCAAGTTACGGCACGACAGGACGTATCCTTTGGCTGAAGCAGCCGATGCCCACCGCGCGTTGCAAGCCCGTGAGACTAAAGGCAAGGTGTTGCTCGCTGTTTAGTTAAGCAGCATCTTTGTAAGATTTAGTTTTTCCAAACCATTTTCTCAGGATGAAGGCTGCCATAGATAGTTGCCCTTTGAGAAGGTATTTTGTCAGGCAGCCGAACTTACTTCCGGCGCTGGTTGCGTCCCAGGCGCGTCGGTGAACGAAGTAAAGGTCTCGCATGTAATGAACGTCTCTTTTGCCGTCCAAGACAGCCGCGAATTCGTTCAATGCACGGCGCCAGTCTTTGTGACTAAGATAGGCTTCAAGCACAGGTTTGTCATCCAAACCGAGTGATCGAACTACAGCTGAAATGTCGGCTAATAGCCCGTTGATTTGTTGAATCGGGTTGTGCTTAACAGTGATGTTTTCACCGTGTTTGCGATAGAGCAAGAGAGGTTCTCGCAGGATTTCCAACCGACCTTCTTCTTGCAACCTTGCCCACAGATCTCGGTCTTCCGCATGTTTGAAAAAAGGACGATAGCCACCAGTCTTTTTCAGAGCGTCAACCCTCATCATTGTCGTTGGATGCGGTAAGGTTGCTATCATTGGAGGATAGAGACTTAGATCGACCTGATCAGTAATAGGGAGGTTCGGTGTGGCAGCTTTCGTTCCATTTTGGTCGATCAAAATGAAACCTGAGCCAACCGCCGCATGACCTGGGTTGTATTGTAAAAAATCTACCTGTTTTTCGAACCGTGTGGGCAGCGCTATGTCGTCTGCATCCATCCTCGCGTAGTAGAGGCCATTCGCTAGTTCCAAGCTGTGGTTTAACGTTCCGATCAAACCTTTGTTTTCTTGATCGATAACGGTGATCTCGGGATGTCGCGACTGGAAAGACTGAGCAATCGCCAAACTCTCATCGGATGAACCATCATTGATGATGATCAATTCGATGTTTGTATAGGTCTGGTCTAATATTGACTGGATGGCTTCGGCCAGAAAAGCAGCCCCATTGTAAACAGGGATGGCGCAAGTGACCAAAGGTTGGAGGCTCATGTTCTGTCCCGAGAGTTTGAATTTAGAAGCGTTTTAGATGCCAACGCCAAGCGTCGTCAATGATCTGTTCCAAAGTGGAGTTTGTCGGCTTCCAATTAAAGAGTGTTTGAGCTTTCGTTGCGTCGGCCACCAACTGTGCTGGATCGCCAGCACGTCGTGGCGCGACCTCCGTCGGGATTGTCTTGCCTGTTGTCGTGCGAGCGACCTCAATCAGTTCTTTGACGGAAGCCCCCTGGCTGGTTCCAAGGTTCACAGCGACACTTTCGCCACCAAGAACAAGATGATCCAAGGCTGCAACATGGGCATTGGCAAGATCAGTGACGTGAATGTAGTCACGGACGGCTGTGCCGTCGGACGTGGCATAGTCATCGCCAAAGATAGAGAATTTGCCTCTGATACCCCGGGCGGCCTCTAGCAAAATCGGGATCACGTGCGTTTCAGGTGAGTGATCTTCCCCAGTCTCTAGATCCGCGTCTGCCCCGGCTGCATTGAAATAGCGAGGGCAAACATAACCCAATTGATGGGCTTCCGCATATGAGCGGATCATTTGCTCGCAGGCGACTTTTGTGCGCCCATAAGTGTTGATCGGGGCTAGGGTTTGGGTTTCGTCGATCAGCGGTCGATCAGGTTCTCCGTAGACTGCGGCAGTAGAGGAGAAGATGATGTTTGGGACAGAGTGGTGGACCATAGCATCAAGCAGGTTCATTGTGCCGCTGACATTGGTGTTCCAATAGAAAGCAGGCTTTGCGGCTGACTCACCAACCAAGGATTTGGCCGCAAAGTGAAACACCGCGGAAAATTGATGATCTTCAAATAACTGGCTAACAGCCGCCTTGTCGCAAACGTCGCCTTTGACTAGCGGAGCCCAAAGGCATAAGTCTTCGTGACCAGTTGAGAGGTTATCAAAGACAACGACCTCCCGCCCTGAAGCAGCAAGTGCTTTGCAACAATGACTGCCGATATAACCGGCGCCGCCAACAACCAGAACTTTATCCATGAGATACTTCCTTCAGCACCATATGGGTCGCGTTTTTAACATGTCTGAAGCGATCAGGGCCAAGATGTTTGCCGCCATACCAGCGGGTAACAATCACGGCCACATCCACGGCTTTTTCACCTTCCAACACATTTAGTATGACACCACCAGCGCCACTTTCGCCGTCGTCAGATTTTAATTCTTCGACACCATTGTCTGCGGTAATTCTTGCTGCCCAAGTATTATGGGTAGCGGTACGGTACTTCTTCTTGGTTGTGTGCGTCTTTAGCAGCGCCTTAACATCTTCCTGGCATGTCACTGCTCCCAGGCCAACAGAATATCGCGACCCTCGGTCGGATATAACCTGTTCTAAGAGCAAGTATTGCGGCCAAGTTTTTGGCATTATGACTTGAGCGCTGATGCGGTCTTCATGAGGGCTTCCACAACGCCGTCTATTTTTGGTTGCCAGCTGTCATCCTTTAACTGTCCTTCACCATCAAACACAGACATGGCACCACCAATCGCGAGCTGATCCGGAATGACCAAAACGCCGATCCCGGAAAGGAGTTGGCGAAGAGAGGGAAGTGCCCGCAAGCCACCAAGGCCACCTGGGGATGCGGCTAATAGGGCGGCCACTTTTCCTTTGTAGGGTACAAGGTCTGGTTCGTCGGCGTCTGACCTGGAAACCCAATCGAGTGTGTTCTTCAAAAGCGGGCTGAAAAACCCGTTGTATTCAGGAGAAGCAATAATAAAGGCGTCGTGTTCGTCAAACAGACGGCGCAGTTTCTTTGCGTTAGTGGGGAGGCCCTCAGCCGCTTCCAGATCGCCGTCATAAATCGGCATTGGGAAATCTGCGAGATCAAGCAAGGTGACTTCGGCCTCTGCGCCCGCCGATTGAGCAGCGACTGCCGCCAGTTGTTTGTTGAATGACCCTTTTCTAATCGAGCCAGAAAACACCAAAACCTTCACATTTGACACTGGATAACCTTTCGCAACGTCCTAGTTGTACGGGGACTATATCTGGTCGAGTTCTTTTGCAGATGCAAGCGAAACAAACTGTGTTAGACCGAGCGGATTGTTATTCTGTTCTTCCCGTTGTTAGTCAAACAAATGTCACTTAACCAAAAATTACGCGATCCGCGTCTCTTCCTGTTACTTCTTGCTGTCGGAATGTCTTTTGGCTTTGCTGTCTGGCGGGTGTTGTTGGACAATTTTTCGGTTCGTGAGGTTGGGTTCAATGGCCTGGATATAGGTGGTGTCCAGTCAGTGCGTGAGATTCCCGGCTTCTTGGCATTCACGGCGGTGTTTTTGCTGCTGATCATAAAGGAGCAAATTTTTGCTCTTGTCGCGATTGGGGTGATGGGACTGGGGATTGCTTTAACCGGCTACTTGCCTAGCCACGTTGGGCTGTACTTCACAACGGTTTTGATGTCGATTGGTTTTCACTACTATGAAGCTGTGAACAAGTCGCTGACTTGGCAGTGGTTGCCCAAAGGTGAAGCGCCGCAGTTCATGGGTAAAATCATCTCGTTCAAGTCACTTTGTGAAATTGTTGCCTTCGTCTCTGTCTGGCTTTGGATTTCGATTGTCGGGTTATCGGTTGAAGTTTCTTATGCTATTGGCGGCTGTGTTTTGATTGCTATTGCGGCTTACTGTTGGATCGGTTTTCCGATGTTCCCGCAAGCCGTGACACAACGAAAAACCATTGTTCTCCGAAAGCGCTACTGGCTCTATTACGCTCTAACTTTCATGGCGGGCGCCCGAAGGCAGATTTTCATCGTTTTTGCCGGCTTCCTGATGGTCACGAAATTCGACTATGGCGTCGACGATATTGTCATTCTGTTTTTAGCTGCGTCTGCCCTCAATTTCTTTATTGCTCCAGTAGTAGGAAAAATGATTGCCAGGTGGGGCGAGCGCAATGCCCTGATCATCGAGTACGTCGGATTGTTCTTTGTTTTTTATGCCTATGCCTTTGTTGAAAGACATGAAGTGGCAGCCGCTCTATTTGTCATCGATCACTTGTTCTTTGCGATGGCCATAGCGCAACAAACCTACTTCCAAAAAATCGGTGACCCAGCGGACATGGCCTCCACGGCTTCAGTTGCTTTTACAATCAATCACATAGCTGCGGTGTTCTTACCCTTCTTACTGGGTGCAGTTTGGATGGTCTCTCCAGCTGCAGTCTTCCTAACCGGCGCTGGGATGGCGGCGTTCTCTTTGATACTATCCTTGAACGTCCCTAGACACCCGGAACCAGGTAACGAGACCCAGTTCGGCCCTAACTACCCAGTGGGGCAGCCAGCGGAATAGTGATGTCGAATTCTACTCGCAACAAACGCTTGCAGCATGGCCACCACTGACGGGCACGTCCATCGCTGGGTTTTCATCAAAGAAACCGAAAGGCATCCAATGGAAACCAGCATAGACGGTGGGCTGGACAGGCCAGTCCTCGGGGCGAGGCAAGTGATGATAGTTCATTGTGTACCAAACAACGATGTCCTCGTTTCTGATTGATCTGTTGGCTTCTGTCCAACTCGGCAAGCCATCTCCACCGGCGTGCTGGTTAGGGAACCAACCTGCTGGAAAGCGTTCATTCTTTTCATAAGGTGTGCACCAAAGGTGTTTAAACATGAAACCGGCCCGTTTTCCAACGGGTGAGTCGGGATGCAAAAACGGGAGGGCATTTGTGCCAGGAACGAGCTTGTAGCCTGTCGGTTGCCCCAAGCCATTGAGTTTATTTTCGTTGATGACCTTCCAGTAACGCGCCGAAGGCAAGTTCATTTCTCTCTGCGCTTCCTGTTCTGTTTCGAAAATCGTTTGCTTCGTTAGGATAGCGTTGCCATGAGGATTCTTGTCATCCCAGGGTACCGCTTCAAAATTCATTTCTGCGAGAGAGTTCTTCGTTCCATCGACCGCCATGTCAAAGCGGAAAGAAAAAACGTGTTGGTGGATGTGTGAATCAATACCTGGTGCTACTAGTGTGCCATATTCCGGTGTCCTGCCTTGTTCGATGGCCGATGGCAAAGGCACGCCTGTAGCTTTGACTTCTGTGCCAATTGTGCCGTCTTGATAGAAGTACCAGAAGAAACCATAGATGTAGTTCCCGATGGTTGCGACTGAAGAAATCACCAGACGGCGTGACCGGGTCACTGATGATTGATCGCGCCTAGGGTCGGTGTACTTCCAAAGCATGCCGTAGTCTTCTTCGTGCATACAAACAGCATTTTTGACAAAAACAGGCTCCCCATTCCAATCATGAGACCAGAGATCAAAATAGTAAATGTGACCTAGACAATCACAGCCAAGAGTTAAAGGGCTCGTAGCCTGGCCTATGCCGTACTCCCCCGTATCGAAGGCATTTCGGCGAAAATTGCCCCCCGTCGGGTCACCGTAAGGCACAACCATCTCTGCCATAGAAGCGCGGCGCATGATCGGACGCAGGGTTCCTTGATCCTCATAGCCGATGTTATGGAGAACCAGCCCTTCACGTAAATCGAAGCCAACCTGGACGTGCCACTTCTGCCACCGCACTTCCTGACCGTCGACTTCGAAGCTTGGGCCATCCGGTTGAATGATGTTTAGTTCTTTGAGGTCTTGGCGGGCGGTTGTTTGTTTGGAAATCGACTTTGTATCGGGAGGAATTGGCACGACGCCATAGTCATCAATCCTGATCAGTTTGCCACGTCTTAGATCCACGACAGGATGAAGGTTTGCCACAGGGCGACCATAGGGATTGTCGCCTGCATCATTTTGCAGCCAACAGTGGCCGAAAGCGATGCGCTCGCCTTCTTCTTCTTCGACACCAAAGTTACCGGCAGCCCAGGCCTCGACGAGAAGGTCGGAGAGATCTGTAATGCCTCGTTTGGCGCAGGCTGCTTGAAAGTCTGGATCAGCCTTTGCGATTTCCTGCGCGTAAGTGAATTCATCGGGGACGATCCTGGCCTGTACACCCGGTACATTTCTCCATTCCTCAACAGAATTCTTCGAAAGCGAGACGAGACCTTGGAATGTGGTATTTGATGAGCGTTCGTAACAGCAAACATAGGCGTTACGGTCGTTGTTTGTTGGCCCTGGTTCCGGCTCATCAAGTGTTATCGTCTCGAACCAGCCTGTGTCGTCAATCAAGCTCCGTGACTTAACCAACGATACAACAGTTTCTATTTCTTCTCTTGTTAAGGGGGCGAGCGCAGGATTGTAGACCATGGAAAACCTCTCAAAGACGATTTTCCGAGACTAGCGACCTAACTGCCTTCCGCCAAGAGTTGATTGATCATACTCTCGCCTAAACTCGGTTCAAAGATGTTGTCTTGAAACCGTACAATACCTTGTTTGTCGATGATGGCGATTTCAGGTGTACCACGTGTGCGGTAGTTAACCATTGTCAAAGGGATGTGATACCCTTCAACCTGTTGGTCATTTCCCACTGGATGCTTGATGCCTTTGTTCTTAACGAAGTTCCGAAGCATTTCTGGGGTTTGGTATTGGTGGCCTTCGAAAACGGTGTGGATGGAAACAAAGAGGAGCGTCCCATTTTTGACCTCATTCTCGTATTGTTTTTCCCACTTGTGCATCAATGGAATGGAGAAGTTGTTACATCCAGGGCACCAGAGTTGAAAGAAATCGATAACAACGACCTTTCCCCTATGGTCGGCGACAGTCCCGCCGTCAGAATTGAGCCATTCCGCTATTTGCCAGGCAGGGGCTTTTTGACCAACGATGCCAGCGTTGCTTGTGATTGGCCAAAATAAGGCCACCAATAGGATCGGAAGGATTGATTTTTTCACGGATCTAACACTTCATTTTCTGAGAATTGTTGTGTCAGTTTATGGAGGTGATATTAATTTCACGCCAGTCAACAGGGCGTGAGGGTTGTGTTACTCAAGCAAAGTTGAAGTGACAAATATTTGTGATATTAGTGCATCACTAGCAAGTAATAGAGTCCGTTACTTGCCATCAAAAAGTAAATGTAGAAGTAAATCTTGACAAACGAATCGGGTTTTGCTTCAACGAATCGGAAAAGCGCCCTGAATTTTACTTGGCGTACTAAAGGATTCGTTGGGGGATTCCAATTTCATGATGCGCAAGGATCGGTCCATTAGACTAGCCTCGGCTGCGGCGGTTATCGCCTTTCTCGTTGGCGGACATTTTGCATTTTCAGCGAATGCCGATAAAGCTTTGACTGCTTTTGAGCAAGTTCGAGAAAACTGCAATACTGAAAAAGAGCTCGGTTGGTTTCAACGCCTCATGAAAGGGGACTACAACTCCGGAGGCGGTGACGGTGTTTTTAAACTAAATGATGCAGTTGAATGCGAAGCCGTTGTCCAAGAAATTGACCAAATGGAAAAACAACTCGCTAGCCAAAGAAGCGAGTTACAGGCGTTTCAGAAGTCTGTTGCAGTATCATCTAAAGACAAAATCAAACTAAACAAACAAGTCGCAGTCCTGAAAGGGCGGTACGATGAGTCATTGAGTGCTATTGATCTTAAGGACCTTGAAATTAAGGGCCTCAACGAGGCATCTGCGCAGTTACAGATCGACCTAGCGAAAGCGGAAGAACAGCATTCAGCAGCAGCTGAAAAAGTAAAAATGCTGAGTGACAAAAACAGCGAATTGGTGGTGCAATTAGCAGGTCTGAGAAAGAAACTTGCTTCTGATTTCAGTGAACTCAAAGAGCTTGAGCTTCAAGAAGAAAATGCCGAAACGGGTGAAAACTCTGGATTGAAGAAGCTGAAGGATCTTCGAAGTGAACTAGAGGAAACCAAGAAGAAACTGAAAGAAACAGAAACAGCCCTCGCTGAAATCAAGCAACAACTTGCAGCACAGAACGAAGTGGAGAAGGCACTCAAAGCGGCGAACTTTGACAATCTGGAAGTAGCGGAACTGACGGACGCTGCCACGAAGTTGCAAGTCGAACTTTCAAAAGCTGAAGAGAAGTTAGACGCAGAATCAAAGTTGGTAGCGCTTCTCAAAGAGCAGAAGGCTGCGTCGCTGCTTAAAATTGGCGAATTGAACAGCCGCCTCCAATCAAGTGAGAAAAGTATAGAGGCGCTGACGGGCACTTTGAACAGCGCTGATTCAAAACTGAAGATTGAAGAGTTACAAAGAGAACTAGATCAGGCGAAAGTCAAATTTTCTGGCGCAGAGGATGAATTGAGGATTCTGAAACTAGAGCTGGAGGCCACAAGAAACTTGTTGGCCAAGAGTAATATGGAGGCGTCAGACAAACCAACAGCGGCATCTAATCCTGATGAAGATTTTGAGGGCGAACTGGCTGAGCTGCAAAGCTTAAACAAAGAGTTAGGCCAACAACTCCAATCTTTGCAGTCAACCATTTCTGGATTGGATTCAGGAGATGAGAAAACTTCGGATGAGTTGAAGGGTCTCGTAGACGAGATAGAACAGGACGTTGAATCAGTTAAGTCGAACGAAGGTCGCCTGGTTCTCGACAACGGAATTCTCTTCTATCCTGCCTCGGCTTCGGTTTCGAAAAAGGGTCGAAAAACGATCCGAGCTGTCGCAGAGAAAATCAAATCCAAACTGAGTGAAGATAGCGAATGGAATTTGTTCGTTGAGGGACACACAGACCGTCTCTCGATTTCTACGAACCGATACCCTTCCAACTGGCATCTCGGCGGGGCTAGAGCCGCTAACGTGGTCAGAATTCTCATCAAGGAAGGTGTTCCAGCGGAGAGACTATCTGCTGTCAGTATGGCTGCACTTCGCCCGATTGATCCAGGCCGCAATCCAGCCGCTTATGCCAAGAACCGCAGAGTTGAATTGAGATTCATTCAGTTCTGAAATCCAACACCTTAGGAAACTAATACTTATGACCCCCGAGCCGAAAAAGGTCAAAACAGATCGCGGTAACCGCGCTTTAGCACTTGTTGTCTTCTTAATGGCCTTAGCGATCTTGTTGTCGTCGGTATTTGGCGGTGTGTTGCCTGGGTTCTTCCTTCTAACTGCTGGTCTTGTTGGTGTAGTTGCCACTTGGGCGATCAGTCAAACCAAAGGTGGGTCATACCCGTCGTTCAAGTGGCCGTTGGTTGTCTTGCTCGCACTGTCCTCGATCGCTGTAATTGCTTTTGTTGTTTTTGGGACTAGTCTCCACATTGTTCCGATGTCGGTAGGGGCTTGTGTTGGTATTCTTTCTGCCTGGTGGTTGTGGATGTCAGGTGAGAACCGTCTAGAAGCTGAAAGCTGTAGCCGTTGCGAAGATTTGGAGAAGGAGCTAGCGATTGCGCGTGAAGAAGCAAACTCCGCTAAGGCGGCGCTGACCTTAAGCATCAAGACTGTTGAAGACGCCTCAGAACAATCAAAGGAGTTGCCAGCGCCAGAAAATCTCTTTCGTGAACGCCCCAATAATGTCGATGATTTGAAAGAGATAAATGGCATTGGCCCTGTTTTCGAGAAACTGTTGAATGACAACGGTGTCTATCAATTTGCTCAGATTGCGGGCTTTTCAAACCAAGATGTTGAGTGGATGGTCGGACAGCTGGGGGCATTTCCCGACAGAATCGAGAGAGATGACTGGGTTGGGCAAGCGAAGAAGTTGGCAAAATAGTCAAGTAAAGTTCAGTTACTAAATCAATTGAATTAGTTCCGACTTAATCTGACATAGTAGTCCTTCCAGCTAGCTGGAAGGAC
>Ga0055584_100001318_pt1 | contig 24359 bp, 18 predicted proteins | sample OSDHelmetaG_FD_58716 | JGI IMG/M metagenome (GOLD analysis project Ga0055584, IMG submission 58716) | Pelagic marine sediment microbial communities from the LTER site Helgoland, North Sea, for post-phytoplankton bloom and carbon turnover... | ecosystem: Environmental > Aquatic > Marine >...
GTTCTTCTGGGAGCAGGAACTGATCCGCAATCCCGTCGATATCTTCGATCTGGAGAAGAACGCAGGCGACCGCATCGCAGAATTCGAGGGCTGGGGTGAGCTTTCGATGCGCAATCTTTATGCGGCCATCGAAGAACGCCGCACCATCGGTTTCGACCGGTTCATCAATGCGTTGGGCATCCGCCATGTCGGTGAAACCACGGCGCGCTTGCTGGCCCGCAACTATGGCGCGTTTGAAGCATTCCGTGACGCCATGGTCTCTGCCGAGATCGGGCAGGGGGAAGCCTGGGAAACGCTCAACAACATTGACGGCATCGGAACAACGGTGGCGGAAGCCATCGTAGATTTCTTCAACGAACCCCATAATCTCGACATCGTTGATGGCCTTGCCGAACGCCTCACGATTGAGACCGTCGAGCAGGTCGCCGCGACCTCTCCGGTCTCTGGCAAGACGGTCGTGTTTACCGGTTCCCTGGAAAAGATGACCCGACAGGAATCCAAGGCGCGGGCCGAGTCTCTGGGTGCCAAGGTGGCTGGGACCGTGTCGGCCAGGACCGACATTGTTGTTGCAGGGCCCGGTGCCGGAACCAAGCTGAAAAAGGCCCAGGAACTGGGCGTTACCGTCATGACCGAAACTGAATGGCTGGCGCATATCGGGAGTTAGGCGTTTGGGCGAGTAACGGCCACAGGGTCACCGCAATTGGCGGGCAGTCTCTGTTCTCGCACTTGCGATTTGCATGTGTCGGCCGTTTGCGCGATGGAGATGCCATGCCTGATTCAACAAGACGCCATCTGCTTGCCGGAACGGCTGCAGGCCTTGCCGTGGCCCCCATGAGGGCGTGGGCGGGGCTTCTGCCAACACCAGCGCAGCCCGCCGGACCGTTCTATCCCCTGGAATTGCCACTGGACGATGACAACGACCTGACACGTGTCATGGAGCAGTCTGATGTCGCCGGAGGCGAGGTACTCCATGTTGCGGGAAGGGTCCTGGATGCCTCAGGTGCGGTTTTGGAGGGAGCACGGGTGGAACTGTGGCAGGCCAATGCAGAGGGGCGTTACCATCATCCCGGTGATCGAAACCCCCTCGCAATAGACCCTGGCTTCCAGGGTTTCGGACACATGGTGACTGGCGTGGACGGGGCCTATCGCTTCAAGACGATCATGCCCGGCCTTTACCCTGGCCGCACGCGCCACCTTCACTTCATGGTTATCGCGCCGGGGCGCGCCGATTTGGTGACACAGATGTACTTTGCCGGTGAGCCCGACAACGAACGCGACGGTCTGCTGCGACGTCTGTCCGAAGATGGCCAGGCGGCCGTGACCGTGCCGTTTTCGGCAACGCCCGACGAACCCGAAAGCCAGACCGGCGTGTTCGACATCGTTATGGGGTAATTGTCTTGTGTCATCCCGGCTAAGAGAGCGTAGCGAACGCGAGCCGGGATCTCGTCCCGCACGTTGCTTTTGAAATGCGTCATGACGAGATCCCGGATTCCCGCTTTGCGGGCTCCGGGATGACACATTGAAGGGGATCAGTACCCCGTGGGCTCCACATATCTGCCGAACTTCTTCAACGTCGCCACCAGGGCATCGCGGTCGAGGGCTTCGGCTTTGTTGCCGTCGATGCCGGTCATTTCCTCGCTCACGGCCAGGACGTTCATGATGGCTTCGTCGACGGCCTGAATGGTTGCTTCGAACAGGAAGTCCATGCGGTGGTCGGGCACGATGTTGAGTGGAATCAGGGCATCGTGGTCCTGAAGGGCGTCGGACCCCGCCGTGCTGAAGGCCATAAAAATATCACCGGAACCGTGGCCTGAGATCGAGCCGCCACGACCCACGCCCAGTGAGATGCGGCGTGCAAGACGTTTGCACTGGTGGCTGACGAGCGGAGCGTCCGTGCCGACCATGGCGATGATCGAACCGGTATCGGAATCATACGGATCGGAGCCAGGCAGATGTTCGGCCATGGGAATGCCGCCGACGGTGAGCTGCGAGCGCAGGCCGAAGTTGGCCTGGACAAACGCTCCCACGGTGTAGCTTTCGCCTTCGTAATCGACCACCCGTGAAGCCGTGCCCGAACCACCCTTGTGGCCATAGAGCATCATGCCAGTGCCCCCACCCACACTGCCTTCCTCGATGGGGCCGCCCTGGGCGTTGTCGATGGCGGCAAAGACATGTTCCTTCTTCACGTGGAAGCCGTTGATGTCGTTCAGCCAGCCGTCATAGGTCTCACCTGCCACGGGAAGGCCCCAGCTTGGCCCGTCGCCGTAGCGGTCTGCATTCTTGTGCAGCCATTCGATGGTGGCATCGCGCGCCACGCCGCAGGAATGGGTGTTGGTGATGGTGAGCGGGCCGTCGCAATGGCCGGCTTCCTCGATCCACCAGCTTCCCGTCAGTTCGCCATTGCCGTTGAGACTGGTCTGGCCTGCCCAGACCGGCCAGGCTGCCTTGGCCTTGCCGCGGGGGATGATCGCCGTGACGCCGGTGCGGATCGGGCCCTGGCCTTCAACCAGGGGCCCTTCGCCCTCGATCAGAGTGCAATAGCCGACTTCCGTGCCCGGGATGTCGGTGATGGCATTGTTGGCACCTGGCGTGCCGTTGAAGGGGATGCCAAGGGCACGCGCACGGGTCTTGCCTGCCGGTGTCGCGAGATGAGGATGTGTCATGGATTGGGCCTCCCTTGGCCAAGAGCATCGATGGCATATGTTACGCGTTTGAACAGGTCGCGCTGCTGGGTTTTTGTGTTTACCGGAAACCGCTCGAAGTCAGCTTGCGGGTCCAGCCGGACGTCACAGAAATAACCGGCAGGGTCTTCGTGGAAATGCAAAAAGGCACGGGATTTCAGATAGAACACCCCGCGCTTCTTCTCCCTTGGGCCTTCCAGAGTACGCAATTTCGCGATCAAAGGTTCCAGCGCATCGAGTGTTTCGACGCCTGCGTGTTTCATGTCTGGGCCTCACACCCCAACACCGCCGTCATGGCCCCATCAAGTGGGGCCATGACGGAAAGGAGAGAGTTCCAGGTGATTATTGAAGCAAGAGGGTGGCCGAAGTGCCTTGCACCTGCACATTCATGCTGCATGGTCAGACGCCTTCACCCAACGGTCGTGTCGCGTCCTCGAGCCACGTCAACGTTTCTGCATCGACCAGAGGTGTGAGGATTTCGCGGACTTCGGCGTGATAGGCGTCCAGCCAGGTGATTTCGGCTGATGTCATGTCCTCAACGGAGATCAGGTGGCGGTCGATGGGGGCTTTGGTGATGGTCGAAAGCCGCAGCATCGGGCGTTCGCTGTGGCGGTCATCTTCCTCCACGACAACCAGGTTTTCGATCCGGATACCCCAGGCATCGGTGCGGTAGTAGCCGGGCTCGTTGGAAACGATCATGCCGGGTTGCAACGGCACGGTGCCTGCCTTGGAGATACGTTGCGGGCCTTCATGGACTCCCAGATGACTTCCCACGCCATGACCGGTGCCATGGTCGAAATCAGCGCCGATCTGCCACAAGGGGCCACGCGCCATGGCATCAAGAGCAATACCGTTGGTGCCCTTGGGGAAACGCGCCATGGCAAGGGCGATGTGGCCTCGCAACACGGCAGTAAAGTGTTTCTTCTGGTCGTCGTCGGGTTCGCCGATGGCAATCGTGCGGGTTACGTCCGTAGTGCCGTCTGGATACTGGCCGCCGGAATCGACGAGATAGAGGGAGCCTGCCTCAAAACGCCGGTTGGTGCGTTCGCTGGCGCGGTAATGGACAACAGCGCCGTTGGGGCCAAAGCCCGAGATCGTCTCGAAGCTGCCGCTGCGATAACCCTCAACCTTGCTCCTGCATTCTGCCAGCTTTGCGGCGGCGGAGAGTTCATCGACCTCAATGTTGCTACCCGGGCGTGTGGCATGATCAAGCCAGGCCAGGAAGGTTGTCAGCGCTGCACCGTCACGGATATGGGCGGCGCGTGTGCCAGCAATCTCTGCCTCGTTCTTGCAGGCCTTGGCCATCATGCAGGGGTCATCGCCCAGGGACGGCGCGCCACCAGCCTGTTCGACGCGGTTCAGGAACCAGGTCGGTGTTGAGCCGGAGTCGAGCCGGATCTTTCCGCCCTCGGCACTGATGGCATCGATCGCTGCCGCCATGGCTTCACGTTTCTGCACCGTCACGTTTTGCGGAAGCCATGCGTGAACGCCAGCCGTCACCTTGCGCGGGTCGGTGAAGAGCGTGACGGCACCGGATGCCTCCACCATCGCAAAGCCCAGGCTGACCGGTGTATCGGGGATATCGCCGCCGCGGATGTTGAGCAACCAGGCGACGGAGGAGGGTTCGGAGATGATGGCCGCTGCTTCACCGCTTTGGGTGAGATCGGCAGCGACATCGGCAATCTTGTCGGCGGATGCACGTCCGGCATGGTCCAGCGTCTGCAACCGCATGGGAGAAAGCGGTGCCGGCGGTTGGTTCGACCAGATTGCATCGACAGGATTGCCCTGGACCGGCACCAGTTCACCACCGGCCTTGGCAACAGCATCCTGCATGCGCTTGAGGCCGGGCACGGTATGGAGCCACGGGTCATAGCCAAGCTTGCGCTTGCCCAGGTTGGCGGCAACCCAATCAGACGGCGGATCATCAATCAGGTGGCGGCGCTCATAGTCCTGCGTGCGCACTTCACTTTCGACCTGGAGGGTGTAGCGCCCATCGATAAAGATCGCTGCCTTGTCGGCCAGAACCACGGCAACGCCGGCGGAACCTGCAAATCCCGTCAGCCACAGCAGCCTGTCGGCACGGGACGGCACGGATTCACCCTGATGTTCGTCGGCACGGGGAATGATGAAGCCATCGAGGCCGCGTGCGTCGAGTTCCCGGCGCAAGGCCTTCAGACGCCAGGCAGGGGCGGGCGGACCAGCATCACGGCCGTCGTTCATGCCCTGTGCCATGCTGCCCTTCAAGGCGGTCAGTTCAGCGCGCAGCGCGTCATCGGCATTCTCGACCACCATCGTGATCCATGCCTGGGGGGCATAACTTTCCGGTGCTGCCAGAACGCCGGCTACAATGCTGCGGACATCGGCCACGGACTTGGCCGCCCGCGCGCCAGCCAGAAGCTGGGCCAGGATGGCATCGCCGGAATAGACGCTGGGGGAAGACGTGGTCGTGGTGGTCATGGCATATCCTGATAAAGGTCTGGCAAAATAGCGGGGCCGACGGAGTCATGGCAACAAGAGGACCTTACACCGATGCCTGTACGACATCTGGTTCAGATCACCGATCTGCACATTGATGCAGACCCGAACGACCGCAAACAGGGCCGTGATACGCTGGAAACGCTGGCGCGCGTGGTCGCGGCGGTGGGCCGGGAGCATCCGGAGCCTGAACTGGTGCTGGCCACAGGCGATCTGGTCGATGACGGCAGCCCCGAGGCCTATGTGAGGCTGAAACCGATATTGCTGGAGCTTGGCAGGCCGGTCAGTGCGATCCCCGGAAACCATGATCTCATCGGATTGATGGCAGAACTCCTTGCCGACGAGACGATTACTCTGGCATCCGGCCACAACCTTGATCCCTGGCGCATCGTGATGCTCGACAGCACGGTCGAGGGCGAGGCGCACGGCCATCTGGGCGCAGAACGGCTGGCGGCGCTGGATGCCGAGCTATCAGGGGAATGCCAGCCGCACGTTCTTGTTGTCATGCACCACCAGCCGGCGCCCATCGGTAGTCCTCTCGATGAGGTCGGGCTCGACAATGCTTCGGACCTTTATGAAGTATTGGACCGACACACCCATGTGCGCGGGCTGCTCTGGGGGCACATCCATCATGTTCACGACAGCACGCGCAATGGCGTGCGCTTGTTGGGAACGCCCTCGACCTGCGTGCAGTTCAAGAGCGATCCGACAGAAGCGTTCGGCTATACCGACGAACCCCCTGCTTTTCGCCGTCTGGCGCTCCACGACGACGGACGGATCGAGACTGAAGTGGTGTGGGTGGCGTAGGCGGCCCAAACCACTGCCAGTATTCGATTCGGTTCAAACAAACCCCGTCATGGCCCCACTTGATGGGGCCATTGATGCCTGAGCGGCAGCCAGGAGCGAGCAGGTCGAAGATCGCATTGCGTGTGGAACGCAGTGGTGTGTAGAGGCACCGCGACAGCGCGGCCCTCTTTGTTTTCGGCATGGATGGCAAGGTCAGGCCGTGCCATGACGAGGTTAGAAGTCAGGCTCCACGCCTGAACCTGCCAACCCATTCATCAACGCCTTGTTGAGGGCTTCGTCAGGACAAGCGTGGACCAGGTTCGCAGGTCGTTGCGCTCGACCAGCTTCAGGCCAGCCGTGACGTTTGCTGCAACCACAGAATCGGCCTGATCGGCGAGCAGACCTGAAAGGATCGCGATGCCGCCGGGTTTTAAGACAGCGGTAAGGTCGGGTGCCATGGCGATCAGGGGATTGGCCAGGATGTTGGCCAGAATCAGGTCATAGGGTGCGCGGTCGCCGACTTCAGGCGTGGCATATCCGTCGCCGGCAAGGGCGGTGACGCGCTGATGTGCGCCGTTGGCCAACGCGGCTTCCCTTGCGAATTCTGCCGATGCAGGGTCGATGTCGACGGCCAGGACTTCGCAGTCGTAGAGTTTGACCGCGCCGATGGCCAGAATGCCCGAGCCGCAACCCATGTCGAGCGCGTTGGCGGGATGGAACCCCTGGTCACGTAGGCCCGCAAGGGCGACCAGGCAGCCTTCGGTGGTGGCGTGTTCGCCCGAACCGAATGCGATGCCGGCATCGATCAGGATCGCGATACGCTCCTGATCGGGCGGCCCGACATGGCTGCCGTGAATCCAGAACGGCCCGATGGGCAGGGGCGGAAAGGCCCGCACGGTTTCGGCAATCCAGTCCTTGTCAGGCACCTGTTCGATGGTCAATGGCATCAGCGCCCCGGTCGCACCCAGCGATTGGGCGATGGAGGCCTGCAGGCCCTCGGCAACCGGCTTGTCCTGGAACAGCGCAGTGACCGTCCAGAGGCCGTCGGGCTCAAGCTCAAAGGTGGTGACGGCAAGGGCGCCGGAATTCTCCAGCGCAAGGTCTGCTGCCTCGACCATTGGTTTGGCCAGTGTCAGGCTGACCTGCCACGTCGTGTTGTTGTCTGTCATGGCCGCGTTATAGCAAGGGTTGGCAAATCACGCGCGCAGTATCTTGGTCGGACTGACACGCCAGAGCGCGATCAGGCCAGTTTGACGAAATCGGCCATGACTTTTTTCTGACCGGCCTTGTCGAACGTGATGTCGAGTTTGCTGCCGTCGATGGACTTGACCATGCCGTAGCCGAATTTCTGGTGAAACACGCGGCTGCCGATGGCGGGTACGTCGTTGCCGCGCCCCACGGGAATGAAAACCTCTTCACCGTCGCCAAAACGCTGGCTGCGGGCTTCAATCACCTTGTGGTAGTTGCTTTGCCGATCGCCGCGCTGGGGCCGGTTCATGGCGATCTGCCACAGGGCACCTTCGTCCTGGACAAAGCCGTAGCCGGCAGCTTCGGCACGTTCGGTGTGGTCTTCGGGCAGCTCATCGACAAAGCGCGAGGGGATGTTCGATTGCCACTGGCCGTGCACCGTGCGGTTGGCGGCATGGAGCACGATGGCGCGTTTGCGCGCGCGGGTCAGGCCGACATAAGCCAGGCGGCGTTCTTCTTCGAGCCCGGCATGTCCGCTTTCCTCGACCGAGCGCTGGTTGGGAAACACGCCTTCTTCCCAGCCGGGCAGAAAGACCGTGTCGAACTCCAGGCCCTTGGCGCTGTGAAGCGTCATGATGTTGGCCATATCGTCGCCCGGGCCTGTCTCGACATCCATGACCAGGCTGACGTGATCGAGGAACTCCTCCATGGATTCGAACTCGGCCATGGCACGCACGAGTTCCTTGAGGTTCTCGAGACGCCCTGGTGCCTGCACGGACTTATCGGCCATCCACATGCCGGTATATCCGGATTCATCAAGCACGATCTCAGCCAGTTCCGAGGGTGGCAGGCGGCTGGCCTCGGCGCGCCAACGGGCAATGTCCTCGATGAACCGGCGCAGGCCGGCGCGACGCTGGGGTGGAAGTTCGTCTGTTGTGACGATGTCTTCAGACGCTGTGAGCAGCGACTGCCCGCGTCCGCGCGCGATGGTGTAGAGCGTCTGCAGGGACTTGTTGCCCAATCCGCGTTTGGGCGTGTTGACGATGCGTTGGAACGCCAGATCGTCATCACCCTGTCGGATCAGGCGCAGATAGGCACAGGCATCACGAATTTCCTGGCGCTCATAGAACCGCAAGCCACCGACAACGCGGTAGGGTACGCCGATGGTGATCAGCCGTTCCTCGAAAGCGCGGGTCTGGTAGCCCGCGCGCACCAGGATCGCCATTTCGTTCAGAACGTGGTCGTTGCGCTGCAGGTCTTCGATGGTCTCGCCCACGGTGCGGGCTTCCTCGGCCTCATCCCACACGCCCTGGATCTTGACGGGCTCACCCATCTCGCCTTCGACCGGTTCGGTAAAGAGCGTTTTGCCCAGGCGTCCCTGATTGTTGGCAATCAGGCCCGATGCGGCGCCCAGAATATGGGCAGTGGAGCGGTAATTGCGTTCCAGGCGGACAACGACAGCGCCTGGGAAATCCTGCTCAAAGCGCAGAATGTTGCCGACCTCTGCGCCGCGCCAGCCATAGATCGACTGGTCGTCATCGCCCACGCAGCAGATGTTGCGTGATCCCTGGGCCAGCAGGCGCAGCCACAGGTACTGGGCAACATTGGTGTCCTGATACTCATCCACCAGCAGGTACCGGAAACGCTGGTGGTAGCTCGCCAGAATATCGGGATGCTCAAGGAAAAGTCTGAGGTTGAGCAGCAAAAGGTCGCCGAAATCAGCAGCGTTCAGTTCGGTCAGGCGGTGCTGGTACTGCTTGTAGAGTTCGACACCCTTGCCGTGGGCAAAGTCGCCGATTTCCTCGGCAGGCACCTGGTCGGGCGTCCAGCCCTTGTCCTTCCAGCGCGAAATGATCGACGTGAGCGCGCGGCCGGGCCAGCGTTTCTCGTCGATCTGATTGGCCTCGATGATCTGCTTCATCAGGCGCAACTGATCGTCGGTATCGATGATCGTGAAGTTCGAGCGCAGGCCGACCAGTTCGGCATGACGGCGCAGGATACGTGCGCCGATGGCATGGAAGGTGCCCAGCCACATGCCTTCGGTGGGGCGACCTATCAGTCCGGCAATCCGCTCAGACATCTCTCGCGCGGCCCTGTTGGTGAACGTGACCGCCAGGATCTGCCCGGGGGCGGCCTTGCCCTGGGCCATGATATAGGCCAGCCGCACGGTCAGAACGCGTGTCTTGCCGGTGCCAGCGCCTGCGAGCACCAGAACTGGGCCATCCACGGCTTCCACAGCCTGACGCTGCGCCTGGTTCAGGCGTTCGATCAGATGGGAGCCCGCAGTAGGGGCGGCTGGGCTGTGAAACAGGTCCGACATTGTGATGCGAACCTAACATAAACATCGGGCCGGGCGAGCGCCTGATGACGCAGAGTTTTTCCGGATGTGGACAGAGCTAGTCGCGATCCTCCGCGGCATCGGCCAGTGCCCTGTTGTGGGCCATCAGCATGGCACTCTGGGTCAGAATGCCGGCGATGTCAGGGTCTTCGTTGTTTTTCATGACGGGCAGGAAGCTGTCGTCGGACTGGGCCATGGCATCAAGCGCAGTCTTGAGGTTGTCGCCGGGGATCAGCGTGCGCACGAGGCCATGACAAACCTCGCGTGCCGTTGGCGGTTTGTCATCGGTGCGTTCACCCAACAGCCAGGGCTTGAGGTCTTCCATGGTGACAACGCCCACAAGTGCGCCATCGTCATCGAGAACGACAAAATTGCCCTCAGGGTTGCGAATCAGTGCCGTGCGAATGGCGCTGAGATCATCACCGGGATTGAGGCTCGCATAGCTGGAGGTCATGACCGACGCGACCGAACGCGCACTCAGGAGCTGACGCGCCCGTCCGCCGGAAAGGTCGATACCGCGCCGCTCCAATGACCAGCGGAAGAAAGAACGTCCCAACACATGATTGGTCACCAGTGAGGCCAGTGCCGCACCGATCATCACTGCGATGGTGAGGTCGAAGTTCGCGGTGAGCTCAAAGACGATCAGAATGGTCGAGATCGGTGCGCCCAGGACGGCACCGGCCACGGCAGCCATGCCGACGATGGCATAGGCGGTGTGCGGGCTGGCCGATTCAGGCCCCAGGCTGACGGCAACCATGCCGAAGGCGCCGCCCAGCATGGCGCCGACAAACAGCGAGGGACTGAACACCCCCCCGCCGAATCCTGATCCCAGGGTGATGGAGGTTGCAACAATCTTGCCCAGTACCAGGGCAACCATGAGGGCGAAACCAAGGGAGCCATGGAGCGCCAGGTCGGTCGCTTCGTACCCAACGCCCAGAACTTCGGGCAAGACCAGCGCAATCAGACCGACCAACAGGCCGCCGCCCATCGTTGCTGCCACAATGGGGATCTTCCAGTGCGCCACGGCGTCCTGCACAAGGGTGATGCCGTACATGAAGACCCAGGCTACGCCTGCCGCAACAATGCCCAGCATGGCGAAGGCTGGAATCTCCCAGAACGAGACCAGGACGTGTGCTTCCATGATGAAGGCGGGGAAGTCGCCATAGTGGATGCGCGTCACGATGGTGCCCACGACCGAGGCCAGGACGACCGGGGCAAAGGCCGTCAGGCCGTAATGGCCGACCACCACTTCCAGGGCAAAAAAGACCCCGGCGATGGGGGCGTTGAACGAGGTCGCCACAGCCGATGCAACGCCACAACCCAGCAGGGTCATGGTGGCGCTGCGTTGAAGACCAAAACGTTGGGCCAGAAGGGATGAGAACATTGCGCCCAGATGCACGGCCGGACCTTCTCGACCGGCCGATCCGCCAACGCCTAGGGAGAGAGCCGAGCCGGCAGCAGCGACCAGGCCGTCGCGCACGCCGACGCGGCCACCGCGCAAAGCCGAGGCCTCTACGACATCGGCGACCGCATGAAAGCGCCGGTCTGATGCCACATAGCGGCGCAACAGCCCGACAGCGAGACCGCCCAGGGTTGGAACCATGAGGATGACCCACCAGGAAAGCTCAGCAACGTGGCTGGCCAGGCGTTCTCCGGCCATGCCCCAACTGACATATTGGGTTCCGGAAATGGCATAACGCAGCGCGATGCAGCCAAGTGCGGCGGCAAGACCGATCACGACGGCAAGCAGGGCCAGCGTGGTTTGTTCGTTCCTGACCATGCCGATCAGGCGCTTTCTGGTTATCCCCATGGTGATCCCTGGTGAAGCCGGCTTGTCGGTTGTCCCGAACGGTTCAGCACCGGTCAGGCGGGCTGGGGTGTGTTGTCGTCGTCATCACCGTCATTTTCACCCTCTGGACTCTGGCTGGGTGTGCCGGTCGAAAGGTGGTTCGTCATGTCCCCGAATCCGCGCCCGCCGGGCGTTCTTCGACGCCGCAACTTACGCTCCGGATCGTCGGGATTGTGTTTCTTGCGGTATTCATCAAGATCGATGACGTCGTCCATGACTCTTTTCGTGCGTGTAACGTTGTGTCGTGGGGCCGTGTGGATGCATGGTGCACCCGCGCGACGGTTCCGCTGGTGCGGAATCGTCTCTACATTAACGCAAGGTGCGGCGACGACAAACAGCGGGGGCTGTCGCCACGATCCGGTCGCGGAGGCTAATCGTGCGCAAGTTTCTTTTGATCCTGCTGGGTCTGCTGGTTGTTGGTTTCGTTGGCGTTGTTGTGGTCGTCATGACGCTGGACCTCAACGCCTATAAGCCTGAGATCGAAGCAGAGCTTGAAGCTGCAACCGGACGCGATGTCACGATTGCCGGTGACATCAGGGTCGCCTTCATTCCCACGCTTGCCATTTCCATCGAGGATGTGACCGTCGCAGGCGCACCGGGCGGATCCGGTGACCCATTCCTGGCGCTTCCCGAGGTTCTGGCTGTTGTGGCACTTGCCCCACTGGTGTCGCTTGATGTGGTGGTGGAACGGTTCCGCCTGATCGAGCCGGTCGTGGTGCTGGAAACCAATGCAGATGGCCCGGCAAGCTGGGAGCTTGCGCCTCAAACAAGTGACGGAGGCGGGGTTGGTGGACCCTCATCGGTCAAGATCGAGCTCGTTGATATTCAGGACGGCAGGGTCGTGTTGCGGGATGGTGCGACGTTGCGCAAGTTCGAGAACGTCGACCTCTGGATCGAAGCGCTTGGTTCTGACGGCCCGTTCGAGGCGCGCGGCAGGTTCAGCCATCTTGGCCACGCCTGGACCCTGGACGCCGATGTGGGACGTTTTACGCGCCCGCAATTGGCGCTCAACATCACTCTGCAATCAGGCACGGACTTGACGGCCAAACTGGCGGGCACGATTGCCCAGACCAATGGCGTGGAAGGGTTTTCCGGTCAGGTCGAAGCCAATGTCAGCAGCCTTGGATTCCTTGGCCGGCTCATTGAACTGCCTCCAATGCCCGATGCGCTGCGCAATGCACCTTTGTCACTGGATACACGAGCCAGTGTGTCGCCCGAGGCGCTGCGTTTGAGCGACCTTTCCCTTTCGCTTGGTGAAAGCAGTGCGACCGGTGAGGCCTTGGTCCAGATGGAAGAGACCTTGTCGGCCGATCTCACACTTTCGGTCAGCAAGCTCGACCTCGATACCCTTCTTGCTGCTGCGGCAATGGTCGAAAGCGAGCCACTTGCCGATCTGAAGGAAGGCGCTGTCACACAGCCCTGGCCCGATGATGTGACGTTGAATGCGGCACTGGCGATTGATGCCGCCATCTACCGCGGCTCGCCCGTTCGCCAGATCAACCTTGATGTTGCTTTGGCTGATGGTGTCTGGACTCTAAACAAAGCCAAAGCCCAACTGCCCGGCGGTACGTCTGTTGCGGTAAGTGGTTCTCTTGCCATGGAGGAGGGTGAACCGACCTTCCGCGGCCCGGTTGAGGTCACGTCTGACAACCTGCGGGCAACGCTCGACTGGCTTGAGCTGCCGACAGAATCCGTTCCTCAGGATCGTTTGCGTCGCGTTGATCTGTTTGCTGACGTTGTGGTTTCACCAGCCGTTCTGGCGCTGACCGGCCTAGACCTTTCGTTCGATTCTTCGCGTCTTACAGGAGGGTTTGCCGCGCGCATCGAAGAGTTGCCCAGTCTGACCGTTGATGTCGTCCTCGATCAACTCAATCTCGATGCCTATATCCTGCCGCCAGAACCGGTTGATGACGTTGACGAAGACGACCGGCCTTTCTCCCTTGAACCTTATGCCTTCTATCTCTCTCTCATCAATCTGGACCTCAAAGCCCGGGTCGATTCGCTGACCTATAACGGTGTGGCCGTCAGTGGCATCCAGGCTGATGGCACCCTGTCGGATGGTCGTCTGGTCGTGCGCAGTCTTGGTGCCGGGGATATTGCAGGAGCGGCGCTGAGGTTTTCAGGCGAGGTCGACCCGGCTGCCGGCTCGGTTGCTCTGCAGATGGGCGCCAAGGCAGAGGACGCCGGCGGTTTGTTGCGTCTGATGGGCGTGGAACTGCCGATTGATCCCGCAGAACTGGGTGCGGTGGAGCTGGTTGGTGATATCAACGGTGATGCTGGCCAGGCCATTATCCGGCAACGACTGCAAACCGCGCTGGGAGCGGCCAGTGTTGACGGCACGCTCATCGAGCCCTTTGGCGCGTTGGCCTTTGATGGGCGTGTCGGGCTGCAAAGCACAAGCTATCGCACCCTTGCAGCGGCCATCGGCACGGATTTGCCCGAGGCTGCGGATTCGGAGATTTCGTTTGCCGCCGATATCGTGACCGACGGCAACAAAGCTGAGTTTGAAGCGGTCCTTGGTGTGCTGGATGTCTCGCTTCGCGGCAGCGGCAGCATCGCTGATCTCAAGGAAACTCCTGTTTTCGACCTGCGGATGCAGGCCGATCACGCCGAGCTTGCCGCGTTGTTGCGGGATCTGGGTGTGGATGGCGGGTTCCCGGATCTGGGTCCTCTGAACCTGAGCCTGATTGCAACGGGAAGCACCGATCTGGTCGATGTCACGCTGGCACCTTCAACCCTGGGGCCATCGAGTGTGCATGGCACGCTGGGTCTCTATCTCTCTGATGAGAAGCCACGGATCGAGGCGCGTCTGAATGCCGGCGAACTGGCGCTTGATCCCTTCCTGGCGGCATCGTCGGGCGGCACGGTTGGCGATGTGTCTGAGGGTGGCGATGCCGGGCAGGAGAACGGTGACCGCTGGTCCCGTGAGGAACTTGATTTTGGTATTCTCAAAGAGGTCGACGCCCATATCGAGCTCGTTGCCGAACGTCTGTTGCTGCAGGGGCTGGCCTTTGCGCGTCCGACACTGGTGGCCGACATTGCCGATGGGAAACTCAGGATTGAACGGTTTGATGGCGGTCTGTTTGATGGCCAGGTTGCGCTGACTGGAGAGATCGTTGCGGGTGTCCCGCATCAGACCGCGTTCGATGTTGCGCTTGCCAATGCCGACATGGCACAGGTTCTTGAGCATTTTGCCCAGAGCGATGCCATCACCGGCCGCCTGTATCTTGATTTCACGGCTGGTGGCCACGGGCTTAGCCAGCGCGATATCCTCCAGACCCTTGCCGGCAGTGGCACGATCACCCTGCGCAACGGATCGCTTCGGGGCTTTGACCTGCGTCGCATCAACGACCGGCTGGGCTCCCTTGATGACGCGCTTGCCATTGCAGCGATGCTGGCCGAGGCCTCGGCGGGAGGCCAGACCGCGATTACGGCGGCTGACGGCTCGTTTGTGATGACAGACGGCGTGGTCCACTCCGACGACCTGCGGGTTCTGCTTGACGGCGGACAGGCTGAATTTGTGCTGGATGTCGACGTTCCACGCTGGTGGATCGACCTGGAAGGCGAGGCTGGGCTGACCGGCCATGCCGGGGCGCCGACGATCCCCATTGCCGTCCATGGCTCACTCGATGATCCAGACAAGGTTGTTGATACCCGCTCTCTGGAGAACTTCCTGGTTCAGCGTGCTGCCGAGACTGCGCTGCGCGAGTTGGGCGAGGAGGAACTGGATGGGGCTGCCGGCGTTGTTCTCGATCTCCTCACCGGGGATGAGCCCGAAGGAAGCGACCCTGCGGTAGGCGATCTAGGTGGCATAGACTCCGACGCAGGTGAACCCGAGGCAAACGATCTGGACGCAGGCGCGCCCGAGATTGAAGAGGTCACCGTGACGCCGCCTCTGGTTCTGGTTCCCGAAAAGCCCGAGGCGCCGGAAGCGCCGTTGGCAACGATCATTGAGTTGCTGTCGGGCGGCGATGAAGAATCGCAGGTGCCGGAAGAAGAGGCGGAGTCTTCCAATTCGTCTGGTTCTGGTGGCTTGCTGGACCTGCTTGGCGGGACCCTGAGCGGACAACCCGATGCGCCGGAGGTACCTGCCGAAACCGTCGAGCCGACTGCGCCGGCTGAACCGGCTGCCAACGACAATCAGGATCTTGATACCGAGAGCCTGCTTCAGGACCTGTTGAACGATCTGGCCAACTGACAGGAGTTCACGGGCTTTGATCCAGCGCAAAGCCAATGGTTGCAAATAGGTTGCATTCTCTGAATTGCGGGCTTAGATTTCGCTCCAGTTACAATTGCAAGTCATTCGCAACAATAAGAAGACGGAGTGAACCATGACTTTTCGTGCCCTCCTGGGTGGCACCCTTGTGGCCGCCCTGGCGTCGACGGCAGTTCCTGTTTTTGCCGACGGTGAACTCAACCTTTACACCGCGCGTCACTATGATTCCGACATAGTGCTTTTTGAGGCCTTTACCGAGGCAACCGGCATTGAAGTCAATGTCATCGAAGACAAAGCCGGCGCGTTGATCGAGCGTATCAAGGCCGAAGGCCGGAACAGCCCCGGCGACATCTTCATGACCGCTGACGCGGGCAATCTGATGAGTGCTGCAGCCGACGGTATGTTCCAGTCTGCTGTCTCAGAAACGCTTGAGGCACGCATTCCTGAAAACCTGCGCCATCCCGATGGCCTTTGGTTTGCCTTCACCAAACGCGCCCGCATCATCATGGTGCGTAAGGGCGTGGATGTGGAAGGTCTGGAAACCTATGAGGATCTGGCGGACCCGACATATGCCGACATGATCTGCATCCGCAGTTCCGGCAACATCTACAACCAGTCGCTGGTCGGTTCCCTGGTTGCCGTCCATGGTGAAGCGGCAACAGCCGAATGGGTACAGGGCCTGGTGGCCAACATGGCGCGTGATCCTGAGTCCAACGACACCGGACAGATCCGCGCAGTTGCCGCCGGCGAGTGCGACATTGCCGTGGCCAACACCTATTACCTGGCACGCCTTGCACGGTCCGATGACCCCGCCGACCTGGCTGTAGTTGAAGCGATCGACGTCATCCTGCCCAATCAGGATGACCGTGGTGTCCACGTCAACATCAGCGGTGCCGGCGTGCTGACCAACGCGCCAAATCCTGACAACGCCGTGGCTTTCCTGGAGTTCCTGGCGAGCGATGAGGCCCAGCTGGCCTTTGCCGAAGGCAACAACGAGTGGCCGACGGTTGATGGCATTGCCCACGCTACGGTGCTGGATGACCTCTATGGCGACTTTATCCAGGACGACATCAATCCTGCCGTCTTTGGTGGCAACCGCGCAGACGCTTTGCGCATCATGGAAGCCAACGGCTGGAAGTAAGCGCTTCCATCCCGTCTGGTCACGAATGCCTTGGCCAGACGGGATGATGAAGGTCGACCACGAACGCATGACTGTGCCGGATGGCACTATGACGGTGGGGATGGGAATGCAGCTCTGGCCCTTCCCATCCTTCGTGTTCGTGAGGGTGATGCTCGTCGTGAACATGCAGGTGTTCGTGGGCCCGGGCTTCATGGGTGTGGGGCACGACAAGAGGATCTCCCGTGGGCCACAGGATGAGCGCCGAACCTGTTGCCCCAAGGCTGATGGCGGCCAGAAGTGCGAAGGTGGCCTCGATACCCAGATAGGCGCTGCCCCAGCCTGCCAGGGGATAAAGAAACAGCCAGCAGAGATGAGACAGGGCGAACTGGGCCGAGAACACGGCTGAACGGTCGCCCTGGTTCGAGGAGCGCCGGAGCAGGCGTCCTGCCGGCGTCTGGATCATCGATGATCCCGCGCCAAGGGCAAACCAGATGAGTAGCAGGCCTGTAAAGTCCGGCTCGAGCAGTCCTGCAAGCAGGCCCGCGGACAGCACAACACCGCCGGTAATCATGACCGGTCGGTCTGACAGTCGGTCCAGCAGGCGCGGCAGGGTGAGGGCGGCAGCCATGGAGCCCGCGCCGGCAGCTGCAAAAGCCAAGGCGGTCGCGATGTCCGAACCGTTCATCTGGTCACGCACGATGACCACCGTATTGACGATGGTCATGGAACCGGCTGCCGAAACGGCCACGGCAAGCGCCAACAGACCGCGCAGGCGCGGCGTTGCCAGATAAACCCTGAGGCCAAAACTCAGGGATTCCATGATGCCGCCGGTACGCTCAGGTTGATGCGATGGCGGCAGAATGACGCTGATGACCAGGGCAGCAGAGACCATGAAGGCCAGGGCGTTGGCGACAAACAGGCCGTTGTAGCTGATCACCAGAAGCGCCAGCCCGGCTGCCATGGGGCTGAGCAGGTTTTCGAGATCATATGCCAGGCGCGAGAGCGAAAGCGCACGTGTGTAGGTCGGCTCGTCTTCCAGGATATCGGGAATGGTTGCCTGGAAGACCGGTGTGAAGGCTGCCGAGCAGGCGTTGACGATGAGGATCAGCGCATAGATTTCCCAGATCTGTGTGACGAACGGCAGACAGAGAACGACGCCGGCGCGGACGAGATCGAGTGTTACCAGAAGCGCGCGTCTGGGCAGGCGGTGGGCGAAAGCGCCGGCAACAGGCGCAATCGCGACATAGGTGACCATCTTGAGCGCCAGGGCCGTGCCCAACACCAAGCCTGCATTACCACCGGCAAGATCATAGGCAAGCAGGGCCAGCGCCACGGTCGTGAGCCCGGTGCCGAACAGGGCAATGACTTGTGCGGCAAAGAGGTGCCGGTAGGTGCGGTTGGCGAATGGCCCGAACATGGGCAAAGCTTACGCTTGGTTATCTGCCGCGCAAACCAACGTCGCCATCACGCTTCGTGTCTTGTGCCTGGCCTTGAGCGGGCGATGGCGCGTGATAGCAGGATGACGGGAACAACCCCGACAACAACGATGGCAAGGGCTGCGGTGCTGGCTTCGGCCAGGCGTTCGTCGGCGGCCAGACGATAGACGCGCGTTGCCAGGGTCTCGAAGTTGAAGGGCCGCACGATGAGCGTGGCGGGCAGCTCCTTCATGACATCGACAAAGACCAGTAGCGCGCCCGAAAGCAGGCTGCCGCGCAGCAGAGGCGCATGAACGCGCGCCAGGGTCGAACCCAGGCCATGGCCCAGGGTGCGCGAGGCACCATCCATGCTGGGCGTGACCTTGGTAAGGCCCGCATCGACGGCGTTATAGGCAACGGCCAGGAAACGCACGACATAGGCAAACAGTAGCGCGGCAATCGAGCCGGTGAGCAGCAGGCCGGTTGAGACCCCGAAGGTCTCACGCATGAAGGCATCCAGGCTGTTGTCGAACCAGGCAAGCGGGATCAGCACGCCCACGGCAATGACCGAACCGGGAATGGCATAACCCATGGAGGCAACACGTCCGGCGTAACGTGGGACAGGCGTTGTTGCCATGCGCGCGCCGTAGCCCAGGATCATGGCAGCAGCGACTGCCAGGATGGCAGCAAGACTGGCCACCATGATCGAGTTTCCGGCAAAGCCCAGGAATGCAAAGCCGAAAGCGGTGTCACCGCGTTCCAGCGTGAGGGACAGCAGGATGATGGCCGGAAGCGCAAAGCCGAACACGACAGGAAGCGTGCAGGCAGCGATGGCGGCCCAGCATTTCGGGCCCTTCAGAACATAACGTGGCAGTGGCACGAATCGGCCTGTTGAACTGCTAAAGCGGGCCTTGCCGCGGGTCAGGCGTTCCAGGGTGAGAACGGCGATGACAAACAACATCAGAATGCTGGCCAATTGCGCTGCGACTTCGGGTGAGCCGCGCAGGAACCAGGTTCGGTAGATGCCGGTGGTGAAAGTTCGCACGCCGAAGAACTCGACCGTGCCGAAATCGGCCAGGGTTTCCATCAGCGCCAGTGCCAGGCCCGCAGCAATGCCGGGCCGCGCCATGGGCAAAGCAATGCGGAAGAAGCTGGACCATGGCCCGTGTCCCAGTGTGCGTGCGACCTCCAAGGCTGCCACGGACTGAGAGAGAAATGACGCGCGTCCCAGCAGATAGACATAGGGGTAAAGCACCAGCGAGAGCATGACGATGGCGCCGGGCGTGGAGCGGATCGCGGGGAACCAGTAGTCGTGGCGGGTCCAGTTGAAGAGCTCGCGCAGGAAGGTCTGGATCGGGCCGGCAAACTCCAGCAGGTCGGTATAGACGTAAGCCAGCACATAGGCGGGCACGGCAAAGGGCAACAGCAGGGCCCATTCCATGATCCGCCTGCCGGGGAATTCACACATGGTGACAAGCCAGGCGGCACCAGTTCCCATGGCGCCAGCCAGAATGCCGACACCAAACATCAGCGCGAAGGTGTTGATGAGGTAATCGGGCAGAACGGTCGCGGCAAGCTGTGCCCAGAGACCGTCACTGTCGGCAAACAGGTTCACCGCAACCGCCAGAATAGGGAGCGAGACCAGCGCTGCAATCACGACGGTTCCCACACTCAGGAAGCCACCCGCGCCGTGAGACCAGCGTCGCCTTGTCGCCTGTGTTGCGCTCTGGGTCGACACGCGCTGGGCCGTTAGCCGGCCGGCCGGACCATGTCTTGCGGGCGCACCCACTGATCGAACTCGTCTGATGTCATCAGTTTGAGTTCCATGGCTGCTTCCTTGAGCGTCGTGCCATCGGCATGGGCTTTCTTGGCAACCTTGGCCGCGTTGTCATAACCGATATGCGGGTTAAGCGCGGTGACCAGCATGAGCGAGCGTTGCATCAACTGGTCGATCTGGTCGATGTTGGCCTCGACACCAACGACGCAGTTGTCTGTGAAACTGATGGAGGCATCGCTGAGCAGGCGGATTGAGCGCAGGACGTTGTAGACCATGACCGGTTTGAAGACGTTGAGCTCAAAATGGCCCTGGGCGCCCGCAACGGTGACCGCCACGTTGTTACCCATGACTTCGGCGCAGACCATGGTCATGGCTTCGCACTGGGTCGGGTTGACCTTGCCCGGCATGATCGAGGAGCCAGGCTCGTTTGCAGGCAGTGAAATCTCGCCGATGCCGCTACGCGGGCCCGAACCCAGCAGGCGCAGGTCGTTGGCGATCTTGTTGAGGCTGACGGCCAGTACGTTCAGCACGCCCGAGACCTCGACCATGGCATCATGTGCGGCCAGCGCTTCGAACTTGTTGTCGGCGGTAATGAAGTCCAAGCCAGTCAGACTGGCGACTTCGCGGGCAAAGGTCTCGTCGAACCCGGCAGGTGAATTCAGGCCGGTGCCCACGGCCGTGCCACCCATGGCCAGACGCAGGAGGTGCGGGAGAGCCCCGCGCACGCGCACGATACCCAGTTCAATCTGCTTGGCATAGCCGGAGAATTCCTGGCCCAGGGTCAGCGGCGTGGCGTCCTGGAGATGGGTGCGCCCGATCTTGATGATCGAATCGAACGCTTCTGATTTGGCAACCAGCGCTTCATGGAGATGGGTGAGGGAAGGGAGCAGCGCGTGGCAGGCTTCCGTAGCGACGGCAATGTGCATGGCCGTGGGGAAGCTGTCGTTGGACGACTGGCTCATGTTGACGTGGTCGTTGGGGTGGACCGGCGATTTGGAGCCGATCACGCCGCCCATGATCTCGATCGCGCGGTTCGAGATGACCTCATTGACGTTCATGTTGGTCTGGGTGCCCGAACCGGTCTGCCAGACGACGAGCGGGAAGTGGTCGGCCAGCGTGCCGTTGATGACCTCGCCCGCGGCCTGCTGAATGGCTTCCGAGAGATCATGATCCAGGCGCCCGGCGTTCTCGTTGACCCGCGCTGCGGCCTTCTTGACCGTGCCATAGGCACGGATCAGCGGTTCGGGCATGCGTTCGCCGCCGATCTTGAAGTTCATCAGCGACCGTTCCGTCTGCGCACCCCAGTAGCGGTCGGCGGCGACTTCCATCTCACCTATTGAGTCGGTCTCGATACGTGTCTCGGCCATGGTCATTCCTCGGTCTTGAACGATGCTGTCTGACTAACACAGATGCGGGCCGGCTGCGTAGTCTGTTGCGGTGCCTGCGTTGCGCTGGATTGACGCCATGGCGCGGGCTGCCAGACACATGTCCCAACTTTTAGTTGAAGTCAGTTCATTCGGGCTGCCTTGGAATCGTCCCATATCGGTTGTGGGGGCGATGATCCGTCTCCGCGTTTCATGCCATCCAATCCAAATCCAAGGGAATTTCGACATGTCGTTTGCCAGTTCCGTTTCCGGTGCGTTTGATGCCACGCGCCGTACGCTCATCATGGGCGTTGTTGCCACCGGTGTTTCGCTGAGCGTTGCTGCCGGTGCCGCCCAGGCCGAAGACGTCCTCAATGCGCTGCCTGATGGTGTCGCCATGGATGGCTTCGACGTGGTGGCCTATTTCGACGGTGCGCCTGCCAAGGGCGATGCCGCCTATGAGGTCGACTACAAGGGTAATACCTGGCTCTTCAGCTCGGCCGAGAATGCCTCAGCCTTTGCTGCTGATCCCGCGCGGTACGAACCCCAGCACAATGGCTGGTGCTCCTATGCCGTGTCGGAAGGTTACGGCGCCGAGGTTGATTTCGTGGACGGCTGGGCCGTGATTGATGACAAGCTCTACCTCAACTGGGATGCCGAAACCCGCGATGCCTTTGTTGACGAACAGTCCAGCCGTATCAGCCAGGCTGAGGCCAACTGGCCCGACCTGCACGCCGGTCTCCAGGACGGTTCCGCCGATATGTACACCCATGCCGGTGAAGGTGCCGATATTGCCCACCCCCAGCAGTTGAACTGATCAGACAGCCTTCCATAAGGGCCTGAAGTAGGGGCGGCCGTGCAGCGATGCCGGTCGCCCCTTTTTCATTGATGCAGGCTGGTGTCAGCCAGGACCCTAGCCGTCGAGATCGCTCGCGTCGTGGCGTTCGCGGATCTTGCCCTCGCCATTCAGGTTGACCCTGCGCCCGCGTTTGACGGCGGGGCGTTCGGCAACCTCGCGTTCCCAGCGCACGACATTGGTGTAGGACGCACCTTCCAGGAAAACCTCGGAATTCGCATAGGAATTGCCCGAGGTGATGGCGCCGTACCAGGGCCAGATCGCCATATCTGCAATGGTGTAGTCACTGCCGGCCATGTAGCGGTTTTCTGCCAGATGCCGGTCGAGCACGTCGAGCTGGCGTTTGGTTTCCATGGCGAAGCGGTCGATGGCGTATTGGATCTTGAACGGCGCATAGGCGAAGAAATGCCCGAAACCGCCGCCCAGATAAGGTGCGCTGCCCATCTGCCAGAACAGCCAGTTCAGGCACTCGGTGCGCCCGGCGTGATCGGTTGGGAGGAACGCCCCGAACTTCTCGGCCAGATAAAGCAGGATCGAGCCTGATTCGAAGATGCGTGTGGCCGGATCGGTGGTGGTGTCGAGAAGGGCCGGAATCTTGGAATTGGGATTGATGCCGACAAAACCGCTGCCGAATTGATCGCCTTCACCGATATCGATGTACCAGGCGTCATATTCCGCACCTTTGTGACCGGCCGCGAGCAATTCCTCGAGCATGATCGTGGCCTTGATGCCGTTGGGCGTGCCCAGCGAATGGAGCTGCAGGGGATGTTTGCCGACCGGGAGTTCCTTGTCGTGGGTCGGGCCTGCGATGGGCCGGTTGGTGCTGGCAAAGGCACCGCCGTTCTCGGCTTCCCATGTCCAGACCTCGGGGGGTTCGTAACCTGTGGGATGGTTTTCGCTCATGATCTCGGTTCAGCCCTTGTGGTGATGGAGGCAGCCTTGCGCTGCGGATGGATGGGTTACTTGGGGGCGGCAGGCGCAGATTGCAAAAACACCTGAAGGTGGCCTCACGACCATGTGTTCATGGTGAGCGCCAGATCCCTCGCGGATTGCTGGGCCAGGGGAGGGCCAGCCGGTTTTTTCAGGTTCAACCCCATGCAAAGTAGAAATGTGGGGGGTAGCGTACCCGGATCGAACATGAATCGTCCTGGAAACTCTCTTAGGTCCATACCTTAAGATGATCCCCGAATTCGGGGCTATAGCAAGGGGTATGTAGGTATGCCCCTCCTACTTCCAGACCTCACGTGCAACCCGGGTGAAGTTGCCGCCCAAGATGGCGTGGATATCGTCTTCGGCATACTGGTGTTTCAGCATCAGTTCGCAGAGTTCGGCGATTTGTTCGGGTTGGGCGAAGTCGGTATCGACATGGGGTTTGCCGTCGATCTCGGGCCACATTTCGGGGTTGTCGCGCAGCCAGTTCCAGAACCAGCCGGTGTTCTTGACGTAATCGAGGCCGAGGCCGACATGGGTGGGGCCGACCAGCTGAACCATGTGGTCGAGATGGCGAAAGATGGATGCGCTGGTGGCGCGGGGGTCATCCAGGAACTCGCCCAGACCATTGACCCCGATGACTCCGCCGGTGGCAGCGCAGGCCTTGATCTGGTCGTCGCGGATGTTGCGGTAGTGGGGGAAGACACTCCAGGCATTACAGTGCGAGAAGATGAAGGGCGCGCTGGCGACCTCCATGGCGTCCATGGTGGTGCGGTAGCCGGTATGGGTGCCGTCGACCAGCATGCCGACCCGGTTCATCTCTTCGACCACCCGGACACCGAAGCGGCTCAAGCCCGCATCGGTGCGCTCGGCACAGCCGTCGCCGACGCGGTTCTTCTGGTTGTAGGCCATCAGCATGTGGCGCACGCCAAGCTGGTAATAAACCTCGATCATGGCGAGGTCGCCATCCAGCGGATTGGTTTCCTGGAGATTGAAGGTGATGCCGAGCTTGCCGGCCTTTCTGGCCTCCATGACATCATCAACGGATCGGATGAGCACCATGGTGTCGGCATGCTTGCGCAGGTGGGCCTGCACGGCAGCGATGTGGCGCATGGTGCCGTCAAGGGTGGGCATGCTGACTGTGAGCGAGACAAGATCGACCCCTGCGGCCTTGAAGCGCGGCAGGGTGATGTCGTCGATGGCTTCGGGTTCCCAGGGCAGGGTCATGTCCCACACAAGTGCGGCGTTCATCACGTCTTTGGCGTGGTCGCTGACGGTCACGGGTTCCATGAGGCTCCTCCGGATCGGGCCATCACGGTAGATTGCGGCTGGTGTGGGAGCAACGGCTCACCGTTTTTTCGCAC
>Ga0055584_100001320_pt1 | contig 24338 bp, 13 predicted proteins | sample OSDHelmetaG_FD_58716 | JGI IMG/M metagenome (GOLD analysis project Ga0055584, IMG submission 58716) | Pelagic marine sediment microbial communities from the LTER site Helgoland, North Sea, for post-phytoplankton bloom and carbon turnover... | ecosystem: Environmental > Aquatic > Marine >...
TCGGATTCGTTAGCGAGTTGCGGGCTATTCGTTCGATGGAAGCCCTGAGTCGCCTGGGACTGGTCGAAACCGTCGTGATGCGTGACGGCGTGCTGAAACAGATTCTGGCCGCGGACCTCGTGCCAGGGGACATCGTCATAGTCGAGGCCGGCGATATTGTGTCCGCTGACATTCGCCTGATCGAGGCGGCGAAGCTGCAAGTTGATGAGGCGGCGCTCACTGGCGAATCCATGCCGGTACGTAAATCCAGCGATACCCTCGCAGCGGATACGCTGACCATGGAACAGGCGAATATGTTGTTCAGGGGCACGGCAATCACCCGGGGCACGGGTAGAGGAGTGGTGGTCCGCACCGGACTGGGCACCGAGCTTGGTCGTATAGCTACAATGGTCAGCGAGGCGGAAGCGCAGCACACACCTCTGGAAAAACGCCTGAATGCGTTGGCGCGGCGACTTGTCTGGGTAGTGCTTGCGCTTGCGGTTTTTATCGCTGTCGCCGGCATTCTGTCCGGCCGTGATTCCTACCTCGCGATCGAGGTGGCGATAGCGCTGGCGGTCGCCGCAATACCGGAAGGCTTGCCGGTCGTCGCCACCATTACACTGGCGCGCGGCATGTGGCGCCTGGCAAGAAAGAACGCGCTGATAGCCCGGTTGTCGGCGGTTGAGACGCTTGGCGCGACGAGTGTAATTCTTACCGACAAGACTGGCACGTTAACCGAAAATCGCATGAGCGTGACGTCGGTGAGAATTGCTGACACGGACCTCGAAATTTCAGACGCAGTCGGCGGCCAGCCGGCAAGGATTGTCGAAAAGGGCGAGGACATGGGCAACGCATCGGCAGCGGTGCTGGATGACCTGCTTACGGTAGCGTCACTATGCAGCAATGCCTCTATCGATGCAGGCATCAGTGGCGAATCGCATACTGTTGGCGACCCGACTGAAATCGCGCTGCTGCACGCTGCGGAGAAGAGAAACGTAAAACGCCGCAAATTGCTGCTGCGGCAACCTGAACTTCGGGAACTGGCATTCGACCCCAGCACGAAGTGGATGGCTACGCTGCATACCGATGATGCTGGTGTCTTCGTCGCCGTCAAAGGTGCGCCGGAAACGGTTATACCCATATGCACATCAGAGAAAACGTTCGCCGGAACGAATCCGCTATCCGATGCTGGTCGAGATGCATGGTTGGCGCGGGCCGATGAGTTGGGCAAGCGTGGGTTGCGCACGCTGGCTATCGCGCGAAAGACACAGCCTGATCTAAAAGAGGAAGCCTACAGCGAACTGACACTTCTCGGGGTGGTTGGCCTCGAGGATCCACCACGAAAAGGCGTAAAGGATGCCATTCACCGCTGCCGTGATGCCGGGATTACGGTAATCATGGTGACCGGCGACCACGCCGCAACCGCCCAAAACATCGCGGCCGCGGTCGACATAGTGGAAGCCGATGCGGATCCGAAGGAATTTCTGAGCGGCACAGCACTCGATACTGCCTTTGATCCTGCACACCCTGAACCGCTCGACGAAGCGCGAGTATTCTCACGCGTTTCGCCGGAGCAAAAACTCATGCTGATTGATGCCTACCAGCAACACGATCAGGTTGTTGCGATGACCGGCGATGGCGTCAACGATGCGCCTGCACTGAAAAAAGCCGACATCGGTGTAGCCATGGGTTTGCGTGGCACGCAGGTGGCGAAAGAAGCAGCGGACATGGTTCTGCAGGACGACGAGTTCGGCACTATTGTTGAAGCCGTTGCGCAGGGCCGTGCAATCTACGAAAACATTCGTAAGTTCATTGTTTACCTGCTCTCCTGCAACATCAGCGAAATACTCATTGTGGGTATCGCCACCATCGCTGGCGCCCCACTGCCATTGTTGCCCCTGCAGATATTGTTCCTGAATCTCGTGACCGACGTTTTTCCTGCACTGGCGCTTGGTGTTGGTGAGGGTTCGCCCGAGTTGATGGAGAAACGACCGCGACCGTTCGCTGAGCCACTCCTTACCCGGTCACACTGGATTCGGATTGTATTGCATGGATTCGTTATCGCAGTGGCCGTACTTGCAGCGATGGCAATTGCAGTCACTCGACTGGGCGCGAGCACAGAACAGGCCGTAACAATTTCGTTCTGCACACTAACCCTCGCGCAGGTCTGGCATGTAATCAACATGCGGGACAATATTCGTAAACCGTTTGTTAACGAGATTACGCGTAATGTCTGGATATGGCTGGCGGTAGCAACCTGCATATTGTTGCTGCTTTCAGCGGTCTACCTGCCGCAGCTAAGCGCTATATTGGAGATCAGCCACCCCGGTACCGAAGGATGGCTGCTTATCATCGGCATGAGTGTGGTGCCGATTATTGTTGCTCCCATTGTGCGCCGGGTAGCAGAGATTTTTCGGCCACCTTTTTCTTTGTCAGGCTAGATTTTCTCCCTCAACAATGCCCGACGAAGTATTTTCTCGTTTCTCTTGCTTCGCGGGTCATAGCGATCCCGGATTACTTTCATGGCCATGAGGGCAAGGGGGACGTGCAGCAAAAAGATGGTCAACGTAATGAGCGCTTCACCGGTATTCCAGTTCACCGAGCCATCGGGAGAAATCTGGCCGGTTCCGATTTGATAAGGGATCACGTAGTACTTCAACATCACAAAAGGCATCCCGGCGCCATACGCAACCAAACCCAATGGCGCCAACAAAGTCGTTCTTGTCTTGGCCCAGTCGATATCCGATGGCGGTGGTCGATGTAGTCGCATGCGATAGAGGTTTTCCTCACGACTGACCGCACCGCGTGTCGAAACAACAAGAATGACAACTATGCTCGCGACGGCGCCTATAACCGGCGGGTAGTATTCCGGCATGTGATAAATGCCGAGATAATCAATGGCTGCGGGTATCACATTCATGAAGAAACCCGAGAACATGCCCCAGAAGGCTGCATCTTTGGTGATGCGTTTGCTCCAAATGCTCATCAGGCCGACAGGCCCCCAGCTGGACGCAAAAACGGTTCCGATAAACAGCATGAACCAGAATATATTGGGTGGAAAAAAGTAACAGCAGGTAAGAACTATCAAACTTGTCGCAAGCATGATCTTGCGAGTTTTACTCACGGTCAGTGCCAGCGGCTTGCTGCCCATATCGTTGCCGATGCTGAACCCTACCAGGGAAAGAAAAGTAGACGCTGACGACAAGGCGGCAGCGACAATTCCCGCCAACAACAGGGCACCCAGAAATTCGGGTACCAAAGATTTGGCTGCCCATATCATGACAGTTTCGGACGGAGTGATTTCCGGGTTAGCCAGATTCATCAGCCCGCCAATGCCATAGATCAGCATCTGCAAAACGATCACGCAGAAACTGGCAAGGATAGCGGCGCGCAGTACGACGTGTTCGTCGCGCGCCATTAAATGACGGCTGGCCTGCCACGGGCCGACTGCGTATACAAAGGCCCAGGCAATATCTATGACCACCGCCCAGATCACGTAATCCAGTGGTGTTTGCCAGCTGGTGCCTTCACCGATGATTCCGGTCCACGAGGCAATGCCTTCCTTGCTCTCCAGCCGGGCCAGGTCTGTAATCGCTGTGCTGATACCGCCAAAACTATCGACGATATACACAACAAAAACGATCGTTGCCGTCATGAACAACAGAAACATCAGTGTATCGGTGATAATCACACCCCTGGATCCGGAGTACATCGTGAAGAGCGTGTAGCTGGACCAGGCGATGAACAGGCTTGTGACAAAAGACATATTCGTAATATCGGACAGCAAGATAGCTGCGCCCTGAGTCACTATCAACAGGTAGCCGCCCAGGCCGAGAATGATGGTGAACCCGGCAAACTGCTGCAAACGACGGCTCAGAAAACGGCGTCCAAAAAAGTCTGCCACAGTTGGCGCACGGCTACGGCGCAAATAGACGCCAAAAAACAGTGCGCCGAGCATGTAGCCGGTTACGGCAATACCGGGGAAGAGCAGGTAGGCACCAAACTGGCCATCGTAGGTAAACCCGGCCTCACCCATAAATATGGATGTACTCAAAACACTGGCGACCAGTGTTCCCAGAATCAAGAGCGTAGGTGCTCGTCGTCCCGCGACGAAATAGTCATCCAGTTTCTTAATGCCGCGTCCGGCATAACTGCCAACCGCAACATAAATTAAAATACTGACGCCGATTGTTATCGTTAATGTGCTCATAAATTAATCAGGTGGGACTGTAATAAGTCGGAGAAGCCGGGCCCACCGGCAAGCCAAAGACGAATGTCCACACAAAAAAGAACAGGGACCAGAAAAACAGGAACGCCATCGAGTAGGGCAGCATCATTGCAACGAGGGTGCCTACCCCGGCTTTCGGCTCATATCTCGCAACAAACGCCATGATCAATCCAAAGTAACTCATCATTGGCGTAATGATGTTGGTGCTCGAGTCGCCGATACGATAAGCCGCCTGGATCACCTCAGGCGAGTAGCCCAGCAACATGAGCATTGGCACGAAGATCGGTGCCGTCACGGCCCACTGCGCCGATGCCGACCCCAGCATCAGGTTGATGAACGCGCAGACCAGGATGAAGGCGAAGAACAGGCCAGGACCGGTCATGCCAATGTTTTGCAGGAAGTTTGCGCCTGTAACTGCGGTTATGGAACCGAGATTTGTCCAGCCAAAAAACTTCACGAACTGCGCGGCAAAAAACACAAGTGCGATATACAGACCGAGCGTGCTCATGGCGTATGCCATCGCGTTTATGACATCGCGATCGTTCTTGATCGTTCCAACTGCGCGGCCATAGACGATCCCGACCATCATGAAGTACACGAAAATGACCGCTACGATACCTTTAAGGAACGGCGACCCGGCAACGGCACCGGTTTCCTGATTGCGCAGGATGGCGCCTTCGGGCACGACCAGTGCGGCGATTACGCCCGCGAAAATAAGTGTCGCCCAAAGGGAGCGCCAAAGGCCTTTCCTTTCCTCTGCCGACAGCGGATCCATTCGGTGCGAATCATCATCATCCAGATCGGCAGGTGCGCCTTCATATTTGCCCAGCGACGGCTCGACGATCTTGAGACTGATAAAGCTGCCGATGGTCGTGATGAGAAAAGTGCTGGCAATCATGAAATACCAGTTAGCGCTCACATCGACTTCGTAGGCCGGATCGATAAGACGTGCGGCCTCGGTCGTAATGCCGGATAACAGGGGATCCACGGTTCCGATGAGGAGATTCGCGCTGTAACCGCCTGATACGCCGGCGAACGCGGCCGCCAGCCCCGCGAGCGGGTGCCGTCCGAGCGAGTAGAACACGACAGCCGCCAGGGGCACGAGAACCACGTAACCCATTTCGGACGCCGTATTTGATAAAACGCCTGCCAAAACGATGATGACGGTCACGAGCTCGGGTCTTGCCTTCAGCACCATGCCGCGGATCACCGCCGTCAGCCAGCCCGATCGTTCGGCCACGCCAACACCGAGTAGTGCTACCAGCACGGTTCCAAGCGGCGCAAAACTAACAAAGTTATTGACGAGGTTGAGAACAATCAGCCTTAAGCCTTCGGCGTTCATCAGACTGACAACTTCAATCAGGCCGTTTTCGGCCCGGCCCTTGGCGCCTTCGGGGCGCGGGTCGATCACCGCAACGTCGAAATAGCCCAGGATGCCGGACAGCAGGACTACGCCCACTGCGAACAAGGCGAACAGCGTTACCGGATGAGGCAGCGCATTGCCCAGCCATTCGACGACGTGCAGAAAGCGGGTGATACGTGAAGCCTTGGGTTGGTCTTTGGTCTTTTCGTGCATGTCGTGAAATTCAGCCTGGGTAAGAAGAGGGTATAGCTACGTCGTCGGATAATCGGCGATACGATGTCAAGCAGAACGGTTGAGGAGTCATTGCATACCGCAACCTTCTGATGCCTGTCTTTAGTCTTCGCGCGAGGATTCTAACGATCCACTGATTGAAGCAAGAATAGAATACATGATGCTATGCCGCTAGTGGGCGGACCAAGGGAGCGCCTTTAGGGAGGAGAATGATAATTCGACAAGGCGAGAGCCACGACAACGATCGCGACCGTCGAACTGCATCTTCCATATCCCTAAACCTGCGTCACGTTTCTTCGGATGGACCGCGGTAGAGTTCCTTCGACTGCGACAGCGCTCACAGAAATTGCGCGCAAACAGTCCAGACTCGCATCCCTGCGAAAGATCGCCTTCGCCGTTTGGGCTCGAACTAGCAAGAAGATAGACGAGCATTTTCTACCAGCGCTACCGGGTCAAAGTAAGAACCAATGACAAGACCGGCGGCAACAATAAGGAACAACAATGACTTGTAAAAATCTTCTCCTAGCAACGTCGCTCGCTGCCATTATGACACTGGGCGCTTGCAGCAGCTCAGATTCGACCCCGGCAACAACTCCGGAACCACCGGCACCACCGCCACCACCGGTGAGTGAGACAATTACCGTTAACGGTTTTGTTACGGACATGCCTATTCCAAATGCCACCGTAGTTCTGACCGTCAATGGCCAGGAATTTACTGCACCGGAACCAACTGGTGCCGACGGTTCTTACTCGGTTGTCATTGAAACGACCGATACCGATGCGCTTGTCGAGTGCGTGGCATTCGATCCGGATGGCCCCGCAAGATTCACCGCATTGCTGGACAGTTTCGCAGGACTGCAAGAAGCCGCCGGCTCGGACGGAATCCTTGATGACGCGAATATTACCAACGTCACGACCGCCCAACAGCTGCTGGCCGAAGCGCTTGCAACTGACGGTTCAATCGATGATCTCGCTGAGTTGCAGGAATTGGCCGAACAGGTCGATCCGGAAGCGTTAATCGAGTTAGCGGCTGCAATCAAGATTGTTATAGACAGTGTTCAGGGCGTAGCGCTGCCGGAAGAGTTCACCGACGTGCAGCAATTGGCACAAGCCATCGTCGACGGTACAAGCACCTTCCTGGCGGACGTCGAGACAACCAACCCCGGGATCATTGACGAAACAATCGAAGAGGTTATTAACGACGGCTTTGCGACGACGCCCTACGTGGCCGAATCGATGCCGGGCGTTTACGTTGGCACAAGCGGAACGGACATCTTCATTCTGATGGAAGGCGGGAGCGGTTATTACGCTGAAGAAGAGCAGTTCGGACAATTTGTAGAGGACATCACCTGGTCCTTGACTGAAGACGGCGCATTGGTACTCGTGTTCACCGAGACACAAGACACGGACACCGTTGTACTGTTGACCGATGCCAGCGGCGTTCAGACTGTTTACGTTACGTCCGTTGAGGAAGGCATAGACCAGGAACCGGGCACGTACAGTGTGGTTCGTCTGGGTTTCGATCCTGAGGGATTCGATGCCACTTCTGCGGTCGGTAGTTATCGCGACGCGAATTCAACGGATGAAGACGAGTCGGAGACCGAGTTCACTGTTCTTCTGGCAGGCGGGTCCGGATACGATCTTGACGTCGCAACTGGCGTTCAGGACGACTATTTTACCTGGACCGTCAATGCTGATGCGGCGTTGGAAATTACAGACGACGGCGAACCCGATCTTGGGGAAACTGTACTCAGTGACGAACGTGAAACAGTTTGGCTACTGGAAGGTTCCACTGCCGATGTCCGAAATATACTCGTAATCGAGCGTGAATTCGAAGGCGATGTAATCCTCGGGATCGAGGCACTGCCCATCGCATATACATCCGAGATCATGGAAGGTCCGATGGCAGATGTCGCGAACACGCTGTTACTTGAAGGCAAAACCTATGCCTTCTCCGATGGCTTTAATAAAGCGCTCGTGACCTTCGATGCTGAGGGTGTTTTCGGCGAAATATACCAGGACTATGACGAAGAATTTGGTCCTGAGTATTACGAGGAGGCGTTAGCGACGTGGTTCATCGATGCGGATGGCGTAATATTTATTACGGACCCGGCAACTGACGAAGATCCTCAAGAAACTGATATGCTAACCGTAGTCAGCGGTCTTGGTGAAAACGTAATGGTTCTTTCAGCCGAGGATGACGACGGTGTTCCTGAAGAGTTGACACTGATCCTGGTAACGCCATTCACCGAGAGCGACAATCTGGTTGGCTCGTGGACTATTCTTGAAAACGGTGTCGAGACAACTGAAACGATCACGTTTAACGACGATGGATCAGGCTCATACTTTGACGACGGTTTACTTGATGACAATTTCAACTGGGTGATCGAGGAGAGTGGCAGACTGGTTCTGACTTTGGACGACGGACCGGACGCAGTAGCAGTGTTTACCGACAATCTTCACAGGTTGGCAGATAGTACTGCAGACAATCTTCACGTCTTCGCGACTTACCGTGCTGATGGTGAACTTGAGAACGACACCGATGATCTCTTGGGGCCACCCGAGGTAATCTTTGACGTCACTCTGGCCAGACAAGCCGCGCAGTAATTAATAGTTTGTCATGCAATACGAAGGCCGCCCAACAGGGCGGCCTTTTTACATGCGTTCATCTGTCTTTTTTATCGAGATACTCGCTGGTATATCGATGCGCCAGGGGCAAGATATCGTTCGCTACGGTCTTCCCCAGATTGGCACCGCCCGCCGCCCTGACAGTTCGGTCATGAACTTGGCTTCTGCCCCCTCACTCAGGCTCGGTTTTCCCGGCCCCAGATTCCAGAGTCCTTCGTGCCATCCACTTGTTGAGCAGGATGAATATGACCAGAGCGATCCCCCATTGCGCCAGACACGTCATAACGCTGAAGGGGTCGAACGGGTCGAACCAGCGATCCGGTGAGTAGACACTGGCGGACTGGTAGAGCCACCAGCCAAGCAGCAGAACGGCAAGTGTCGGTATCACGAAACGGATGGCTGTGTCCCACAGAGGACCGGCGCTCCAGTCGTCGTCCTGATTGTCGATGCTCTCTGCCCGAAAACGCGCAGCACCGTGTCGTATGACGGCAAAAGCGATAAAGGCACCGGATATCATCAATGCGACTCCCCAGACGAAATCCTGATTAGCAAAGAACTCCAGGTTGATTGCCGACGGTATGCCGAGCGTGAAGCCAATGAGGCAAATGCCGAGGATCGCCTGACGCCGGGCGACACCGAAGTCGACGAGTATTCGGGTACTCAGCTCGATCATTGCAATGAGCGAACTGAAGGCGGCGAAAGACAGTCCGAGGAAAAAAAGTATGGCGAAGAGACTTCCGCCCGGCATCTTTGCAAACAACTGTGGCATCCAGATAAACGTCAGCCCGGTGGCTGCCGGTCCGCTCGTTTGCATGACGGCGAGTACTTCGGCCTTGCTCATGCTGGCACCGAGAATGGCGAATACCGTGCCGAAAATAACGACGGCCGCCATGAGCGAAACGGTATTGTTGCCGATACCCGTGATGACAGCATTCTTCACGACCCCGTGGCGACTTTTCATGTAAGCGCCGTAGGTCAGAATCAAGCCCCAGCCAGCGCCAGTGTCCCAGGCGTTTTGTGTCAGCGCCTCCAGCCAGATCCGCGGTTTTGCGAGTGTTGACCAATCGGGCGTGAATAAGAATCTGATGCCCTCAGATGCCCCGTCGAGTGTCAGCGTACGTCCGAGCGAAATGAGCACAATAATCAGAAGGGCGGGGATAAGCACGAAGTTCGCCCGCTCAATTGATCGAATGCCATTCCAGACGACAATGGCACCGAGACCCATGGCGATTGCGTGAAATACGACCGGGAACCCACCGCCCTGGAAGCCGTCCCAGATACCCTGTGCTGCCGCAGCGCTGAGAGGCAGGGGCTCAACGGTCATTTTGATCAGGTAGTAGACGCACCAACCGGCCACAACTGAGTAGTAAAACATGATGGCCGTTGCCACGAAGCCGACAAACGCACCCATCCAGGCGAATTTTTCTCCCGCGATTTTTGCGAACGTCCCTACGACACCCATGCGTCCTTTGCGACCCAGCGCGTATTCCGCAATGATCAGAGGCACGCTCCAAACGAACAAGAACACCAGCCATGCAACAAGAAAGGCGCCGGCGCCATCTTCACCTGCGTTCTGGGCAGCGATGCGGGGAAAGCGCCAGATATTTCCTGTGCCAACCGCTATGCCGAGGACACAAAGGAGCAATCCCAAGCGGGAAGAGAATCGTTGCTTCGTATGGTCAGTCAAAAGAGATTCCTTTCAAAAAAAATCGGATAACGCCTGCAGGAACACATATTCATCCACGCCGTGTCGGTCGAGCGGTTTTGGCTGTGCGCTCCACAGGGCGACGACAAGATTTTTGTCCGGGTCAACAAATACGAACTGCCCGAAGATTCCGATAGCGGCGTAACTACGGTCATGCAATGGCCATAGCATGTAACCGTACTCGACCTTTTCACCGGCCACAATTTTTGTCGATCCCGCCGCCGCCATCCAGCCCTCCGGCAGCACTCGTTCGCCGTTAATGACACCGTCGTTGAGGAGAAACAGCCCAAAACGCGCGTAGTCACGCAATGTCGCCGACAAACCGCTGCCGCCGACTTCAAGGCCGTCGGGTGACTCGAGCCACCAGTTTGCATCAGCCTCCATTCCCGCTTTCGACCAAATCTTTTCGGACAGGTAATCTGACACCGGTTTGCCGGTTGCTGCCTGAACCAAGGCCCCCGCTACCTGGGTTTCACCGGTGCTGTAATTCCAGCGGGTGCCCGGCTCGGCGGCTCTGGGCAGCGAGCCCATCAAGTCGAGAATGGCGCCCGGCTGCTGCCCGATCTGAGCCTCCAGCATGCGTCGCCGGTCGGATGTCGGGTCCGTATAAGTTTCGTTCCATGCGACGCCGGAGGTCATCTGCAGCAACTGTCGGACCGTCACCCCGTCATATGCGGTGCCTTCAAACCGTGGCAGATAGCGAACAATCGGATCGTCAATACTCTCGATGTAAGCGTCCTGGATGGCCGCGCCGATCAATGTTGCGGTCATGGACTTGACGACTGACATGGACATCCAGCGCGTGTCTGGACCGTTTCCGAGCAGGTACTTTTCGTAACGGATTTCTCCGTCCTTGATAATCACGATGCCGCTTACGCGGTTAAGCGACAGCACATCGTACAGATCATAGGTCTTACCGTCGGCCTCATAACTGAAATTCGAAAAACTCATCGCGCGAACAGGAAGCGGGGTTGTTAGCGCTGCGCGGGGCACCGTGCGCGTCGGAAAGAGACGGTCAATATTGCGAAATGTATTAACCTGCAGATCAGGATACAGTCGCCCGTCGTACACTTCACGCACGGATCCAATAAGCTCATCGGAATGAGCATAGGATTGATCTTCGGCACTTGTACATGCCGGCAAAGGCAACAGGGCCAAAAGAACAAAAGCCATTGAAGGGATTCGACTGCATCGCAGTAGCACGGACGTACCCCTTAACTATCTTGGTCCGCCGATTTTTCCTCCGGCGGCAATTTCGTGATCGTAATGCCAAAAGCACCATACAGCACAGATACGACCGGATTGATCAGGTTGAAGAACACAAAGGGCAGGTAGGCAAACGTCGCCACGCCCAGCGTCGCTGACATGTATGCACCGCAGGTATTCCAGGGCACCAGTGGCGAGGTCAGGGTTCCGCAGTCTTCAATCACCCGCGACAGGTTGCGTGGATCGAGACCGCGACGCTTAAACTCAGCCTTGTACATGCGGCCCGGCAGGACGATGGCGATGTATTGATCAGCCGCAACAATGTTCGTGCCGATGCAGGTAACAGCCGTTGTGAATATCAGTGCGCCGGTACTGTGCGCGGTGCGCAAGGCAGATCGTATCAGTCGTTCGAGCATGCCGGCATGCTCCAGAATAGCCCCGAAGGACAAAGCGCAAATGATCAGCCAGATCGTAGTCAGCATGCTCGACATGCCGCCTCGAGTGAGCAGGTTGTCAACCGTAATGACGCCGGTCGTCGAAACATAGCCATTGGCGAGCGCTGTCCAGACGCCCTTCGTCAGGGCGAGAAAAGTTGAGAGCTCGGGGCTGTCGGCCAGCGTGATGACGGCAGCGGGCTGCAATATGATGGCGGTAAGTCCGCCGATCAGCGCGCCGACAAGAATCGTCGGTAGCGGTGGGAATTTACGCATTGCCAGCGTGAAAACGACCAGCAGCGGGATGAGTGCAAGTGGCGTGATATGAAATGCTGCGCCCAGGGTTTCCGTCGTTTCCTGTAGTGCTGCGCTGTCGATATCGGCTGACGTTCTAAGGCCGACAATGGTGAACAGAAGCAGTGCGATAAGGAATGACGGGCCTGTCGTCCAAATCATGTGGCGTATGTGTGTGAAAATGTCAGTGCCCGCGACAGCTGGTGCAAGATTGGTGGTATCCGATAGCGGCGACATCTTGTCGCCGAAATACACACCACTGATTACAGCGCCGGCCGTGACCTCCGGCGAGAGACCAAAGCCCTGTGCGACACCGACCAGCCCGACGCCCAGCGTTCCGGCGACGGTCCACGAACTGCCAATGCTCAAGGCGGCCACGGCGCAGATCAGGCAGGTCGCCGCAAAAAAGATTTGCGGATGGAGAAGGTGCAGGCCGTAATAAATCATCGCAGGCACGGTACCGGCAAGAAGCCATGTACCGATCAGGGAGCCGACGGCGAGAAGAATCAGTATCGCCCCCATTGCTGTACCAATGCCGGCGATCATCGCGCGCTCGACGTCGCGCCATGGGTGTCCGTTGCGCACCGCAATGATCGCAGCAACTGCTGCAGCAATGATCAGTACGATTTGAGTTGCACCGCCGATCGCGTCAGAACCGAACAGGTAGACAGACCCGGCCAGCAGAATGACGAGAACAATGATCGGTAACAATGCGTCAAACAGGCTTGGCCCTCGTATTTCGCTCATTCGCTAACCTCCGCGTTTTGTTTTGCTAACAACTTGCGCAGGGCGTCGTGATTAATGCCTTTGGCAAAGTGGCCCTGGTCACCAGTCATGTCACGCCCGGCAACCAGCGCATTGATAATCGCTTCTTCGGTTGCCTGCACCGTCGCTGCAAATAGTGGATTCATGCTGTCGTTCGGTACTGAATGAATTTCCGCCTCGCTGGCAGTTGAGAATGCAACAAAGATGTCACCCGACCCGTTGCCGCCGGTAGCGCCGGTTCTGCCGATTGCCAGAGGCACACGCCGTGCAATGCGCTTGAGTTGTTGCGGCAATAGCGGCGCGTCAGTTGCGACAACGACGATGATCGAGCTTAACATTTCAAGGTCACTATTTGCTTGCGAGTAAACCAGGTCGTTCGGCATCCTGCGCCCAACCGCAACCCCAGCGACACGCAGATCGTCGCGACCGCCGTAGTTGGCCTGCACGAGCACGCCGAGTGTGTAGCGCTGGGCATCGACTTCGACAATGCGTGAGGAGGTACCGATGCCGCACTTGAACTCGAAGCAGATCATTCCGGTACCGCCACCAACACTGCCTTCCGCAACCGCACCATCGCTCGCCTGTTCGAGAGCTGCGGCGGCGTGCTCCGGACGGACATGAAAACCATTGATGTCATTGAGATAGCCGTCCCAGGTCTCCGCAACCACGGGCAGCGACCAGAAATAGCCACTTTGATCCGGGCCGCTTTGTGCGACACGCCAGCGGATGACGCCTTCGTGTACAGCGCCGATGCTGTGTGTATTGGTGATCATCACCGGGCCTTCGAGAAAACCGCTTTCTTCGATCCATGTCGTGCCGGTCATTTCGCCGTTGCCGTTGAGTGTTGACCAGCCGGCGAAGACGTTTGCGTTCAGCGACTCCCGGCCGCGTGGCAGGATAGCGGTCACACCAGTTCGAACTGCACGGTCCTTGCCGAGATCACGAACAATCGTTTCATGGCCAACCGTCACGCCGGCAACGTCGGTGATCGCGTTTTGCGGGCCCGGCGTGCCGTCGAATGGAATATCGAGGTCGCGTGCGCGGGGCGAATCAAGGTCGCCAAGCGCGGGCGCGGCGGACAACGCCAAGGCAAACAGCAGTGCGAAATCGGACGTTCTTTTCCTGGTCATAAGAAATTCCATCTGCGCGACGTATGCGCGCTGTGTAATCATGCTAAGCAGAAATCGGCAAAGTGTTCAAGCAGCAGGACTAGAACATGTCGAGATCTTCGTCGGGACTATGATCGGTCGCTAAGGATACGGTGACGAGCAATGGCAGGCTGACGATCCACCCAAGATAGGACGCGGACAGTCCGAAAGGCTCGTCAAACGCGACCCACGCCAGTGCTGAAAAACCGCCACCGAGCATGCTCCAGAACGCTCCGCTTGCTGTGGTCCGTTTCCAAAACAACAGGCCCAGCATCGGGAAGAACAGCCCGGCCGAGCCGAACGTATAGGCATAAAGAATCAGGTCGAGCACGTTCGGTACGAGGTAGGCCATGCCGATGCCGAGCACACCGAGAACCAGCGTTGCAGTTCGGGCAACCATAACAATCGACTTCTCGCTTGCGTCCGGCCGAAAATACTTGCGGTAAATATCGTTGGTGACGATTGCAACCGGCCCCATGAGAACCGAGTCGGCCGTCGACATGACTGCAGCGATATAGGCGGCAATGACGATGCCGGCAAGACCAACCGGCAGTAACTCTATGATGAGCATCGGTGTTGCCAGTTCGGGATCCTGCAAGTCCGGCATCAGCATGCGTGCGATGAGTCCGATCAGCGTGCTACCGATCGCGAACAATGGCCATTCAATCGGTACGCCTGTCAAAAAGAACGCGCGGCGTGCCGTTTTCTCGTCGCGCGCTGCGATTATGCGCTGCATGGCGGCGATCGAAATGAACCACACGGGGAAGATCGCAAGAAACCAGCCAATCGCTTTCTTCCAGCCGATGGCGCCCCAGTCGACCAGCGACTTCGTGTCGGGGTTGGCGGAAAAGTGTTCGACGATTCCGCTCCAGCCGCCAACGGTATAAAGGCCTATCGGCGCAGCAATAAACACGATACCGATCAAAAGCACGACCATCTGGAAGACATCGGTATAGATCACGGCTTTTAGGCCGCCTGCCGCTGTATAGGCCAGGATGACGGCGCCGGACACGATGACGGCGACAGTAAGGTCGATGTCGATTGTCGCCTGCAGCAGCTTCGCCCCGGCGATAATCTGGCCGCCTACAAAGGTGAACCATGCAATGCCAATAACAATGGCGGCGACAGTTCCGGTGCGGCGATCAAAGCGAGCCTCGAACAGGTCGCCAGTGGTCAAACCTTTAACCCGATCCGCCCAGCGCTTGACCTTCGGAACCATCAGGAAAGAGACGAGGACAACACTCAGGCCGGAAATGGCGATAAGCCAGGACCCGGAGATACCCAGCGTAAATCCCAGTCCACCCATGGCAATACTGAAGCCACCGCCAATATCCGTCGCCGCTGTCGAGGCGGTGGTCTGTAAGAGGTTCATATTGCGGTCGGCGGCGAGGAAGGATTCGCTTTCGCCGCTGCCGCGTTCTTTGCGTGCAACGCGAAGACCAATCCAGATAAGCACAACAAAATAAACGCCAATCGCGATCAGATCGAGACTGTGCAGTGAGGTCATGGCGATTCGCTGGCGTCGACAAATGGCGCAAGGAACGCCGCGAGGTTGTCGCCAAGTTGTTCACAGGGATAACCACCTTCCTGTACCAGCACCGTGGGCAGATGAAGCGACGCGACGCGCTGTGCTATGCGGCCGAATCCTTCGGTGGTCAACGCAAGTCCGGCGAAGGGGTCGCCGATAAAGGCATCGAGACCCAGTGCGATAACAATCGCGCCGGGGTCGAATTCAGCAATTCGGGCAAGTGCCTTGTCGAGACTAACGATGTAGTCGGCGTCCGACGTGCCGCGTGCAAGCGGCAAGTTAAGATTGAAACCTGTTCCTGCACCTTCGCCGACCTCGTCAGCGGCACCCCAAAAAAACGGATAAAAACGGGACGGATCGGCATGCAAAGAAACAGTCAGCATATCCGCGCGCGGGTAGAAAATATTTTGTGTGCCGTTGCCGTGGTGCACATCAACATCGAGTATCGCGACGCGGTCGTGCTGCCCGCGCAAAACCTCGGCGGCAATTGCACTGTTGTTCAGGTAGCAAAAGCCGCCGGCGAGGTCGCTCGTTGCGTGGTGACCAGGCGGTCTCGAAAGTGAGTAGCACGAAGACGCGCCCTGCAAAACTTCCTTTGCGGCATGCACGGCGCACCAGGCACTCCAGCGTGCGCTGTCCCAGGTATCGGCGGTGATCCGTGCCGCGCCGTCGAAGACGTGGTAGCCGACCTGGCCGACCGCTGATTTCGGGTAGACGACATTCCTGGTATCAGGATGAACGTTCGGCAGCACGTCAGGTGAAGCACCGGGAATGCGCAGCCAGCGCGTGTGAATATTTTCGAGGAAGGTGAGATAGCGCGATGTATGCACAGCAGCCAATGGTGCCTGGCCATAGTCGATCGGCACGTCGCGTTCGAGGCCCGCCGCAATCGCGGCCTGCAACAGCGTCTCGGCACGGCCGGGATTCTCCGGACTATCGACCAGCGCACCGGATGACAAAATCTTTGCAGGATTGTGACGTAGCTGCTCAGCCGAAAAAATAACTTTCATTGCGGCTTCGCCAGGTTCAGAAAGTCGTTGTCGAAGGCCGCGAAGATGCGCTCACTCGAGGATTCCTTCAGGCCAACAGCCTCGTAAAAGCGTATGGCGGTCACGTTGTCCTCTTCAACAGCCAAACGCAAATGCGTAGCGCCATGTTGCCGGGCATGTCTGACTGTCTCATGCAGCAGCGCACGGCCGGTGCCGCCTGCCCGAGCTTCGTGGTCGACAACCAGGTCCTGGATGTAGACGCCAGGCTCGCCCCGCCAGCTTGAAAAGTTATAAAAGAACAGGCTGAGCCCGATTACGTTGCCGTCTTGTTCGGCGAGCAGTGCCTCGAACTGAGGATCGTCCGAGAATCCGAACTTGAGGAAATCCTCGACGCGGCTATGAAATTTCTGTTGTTGCCCCGTGCTGTCGGCCAGCTGCAGCAGCAGTGCGTGAATAACGTCGACATCAGCCGCCGTCGCAAGGCGAAAAGCCAGCTCCGCGCTCAAAAGTTCACCTTGTCGGCGCCCTTTAGGCTGAGCATTTTGCGCGCTTCGTCCGGTGTCGCGATTTCGTAACCGAGTTCTTCGAGAATGCGACGAATTTTACTGACTTGCTCGGCATTGCTGGTCGCCAGTTTGCCACGGCCAATGAGCAGGCTGTCTTCAAGACCCACGCGTACGTTGCCGCCGAGGATCGCGCCGATCGTAGCCAGCGGGATCTGCAGTCTGCCCGCCGATAGCACTGAAAAACGATACTGCTTGCCCAGCAGGCGATCCGCCGTCGCTTTCATGTGCATCAGCGTTTCCGGCGACGAATCGATGCCGCCCAGAACGCCCATAACAAACTGCACGAACACCGGTTCCTTAATCAGTCCTTCACGCAGATAAAATGCGAGGGTCTGGATATGACCGACGTCGTAGCACTCAAATTCAAAGCGCGTGCCGTGACCTTCGCCCAATTGCGCAAAAATCTTTTCGATATCGGCGAAGGTGTTCTTGAAAACTACATCGCGTGTCGCCTCCAGCAGCTGCGGTTCCCAGTCATGCTTCCATTCGCTATATCGGCGCTGCATTGGGAACAGGCCAAAATTCATTGAGCCCATGTTCAGCGATGCCATTTCCGGTTGCGCGAGATTCGGCGCAGCGAGTCGCTCCTCAAGTGTCATCAGTGAACTGCCGCCGGTAGTGATGTTGATAACGGCATCGCACTCGGCCTTGATGCGCGGCAGAAATTGCATGAAGACATCCGGGTCAGCGGTCGGCCTGCCGGTCGCAGGGTCGCGTGCATGCAGATGCAGTATCGCTGCGCCAGCGTTCGCAGCGTCCACTGCCTGCGTCGCGATTTCATCGGGCGTTACCGGCAAATGCGGGCTCATTGTCGGGGTGTGGATCGAGCCTGTTACAGCACAGGTGATGATGACTTTGTCGTTCATGCTTGCCTCGCAGAGATGATCGGCAGTCCCGCGGATGTAGCGAACGCGTCGAGACTCTCGGTCAACAATTGCAGTATCTCGTCCAGGTCCGCGTCGCTGACGATCAACGGCGGGCAGACCATAAAGTGGTCCCCAATAGTACCGCCGCGGGTGCGCCTGGAGTAGATGATGAGGCCACGTCGGTACGCTTCTTCCACCAGCTTCACATGGGCGTTGAGTTCGGCAGGTAGTGGCTCCATGGTGTCCCGGTCAGCGACCAGTTCAAAAGCCAGCAGCAAACCCTTGCCGCGCACATCGCCAATAAACGGATAGCGATCCATTAGATCCGACAGCAAGGACTTCAGGCGGTTACCTCGTTCGGCGGCGTTCGTGATCAAATCTTGCTGCAGTACTTCCTCGAGTACCGCCAGGCCGGTAGCACAAGCCAGTGGGTTACCGGCATAGGTGTAGCCGTGGGCGAAACCGCCATTTTCCATTACCGTCGCGACGATATCCCGATTCGCAGCCATCGCGCCCAACGGTGCGTAGCCCGCGGCAAAGCCCTTCGCCATCGCAATGATGTCGGGTTTCAGGTCCCAATGCTCGGAGGCGAGAAACCGGCCCGTGCGCCCGGCACCCGTCATGACCTCGTCGGCGATCAACAACACACCGTATTCACGGCAGATATTTTGTATTTCGCGGTACCAGCTATCGGGTGCGACCAGCGCACCCGTCGACGCACCGCCAACGGGTTCCATGATGAAAGCTAAAACCGACTCCGGGCCCTGACGCTCGATTTCCGTACGCAGCAGTTCGGCGTATCTCAGACCGCGTTCTTCGTGCGTCAGTTCATCGTGATCGAGGTAGCAGGTGGCTGCCGGAATCTTCGGCATTTCCTTGATCATCTCTCGAAACGGTTCGACAAACTGATGCATGCCGGTCACTGCGACGGCGCCCAGCGTTGAGCCGTGATACGACGGGAACAGCGAAATGACTTTCCAGCGTTTCTGCTGGCCATTGACAAACGCATATTGTCGAGCGAGCTTAAGACAGCTTTCGACGCACTCGGAGCCACCGGAGACAAAAAATATCCGGTCGAGCCCGGCGGGCATCAGTGATGCGGTCAGCGTCGCCAGAGATTCTGCAGCGTCGTTCTCAAAGTGCAGGCGATAGGCAAACGTCGCGCTGTCCATCTGCTGTTTCATTGCAGCAAGAACGCGCGGGTTTGAATGACCAATGTTGGAAACCATCGGTCCGCTGGACGCGTCGATGTAGCGCTTGCCGTTTGTGTCCCACAGATAAATGCCGTCAGCTCTCGCGACTCGCGGACGTCGTGCGGTAGTTTGATAAAAGAGGTGGCTGTCGCTCATGTTTTTATTCTCTGATAAGGGCACTATATCGACAAACGAGGCGACGAAATATTGTTTTTGGAGAAGTGCACTTGCGAATGACATCAAAAACTTTGTGGTTGGGAGCAACTGCCAGTTGTTTGCTGGGCACAATTCTGGCGAGTCTGGCGTTGGCTGAACGCCGCCCGGTGCTGGATCAGATCGACGTCCCGCATAACTACTACTTCCGGGAAATGTATTTGCCGCAGCTGACCTCGGGTCCCAGCGCACTCGCGTGGACACCGGATGGCAAAGCGCTGGTGTATTCGATGCAGGGCAGCCTGTGGCGACAGGCGCTTGACTCCGGGACTGCGGTGCAGTTGACGAACGGACCCGGATACGACTTTCAGCCGGATGTTTCCCCGGACGGAAATACCGTTGTGTTTGCTCGTTACAGCGCGGACGCGATCGAGCTAAACGTGCTGGATCTCGATAGCGGCACCATCGTGGCCGTCACGGCTGGTGGCGACGTCAACGTTGAACCTCGCTGGTCGCCGGATGGTGCCCACCTGGCGTTCGTATCGACCCGGCAGACCGGCCGGTTCCATGTGTTCGTCGGTGAGCTTGCTGACGGCAAACTTACTGCGCACCCGGTACTTCCGGAACGAGAGTCGACGGTTGCACGCTATTACTACAGCCCGTTTGATCACGAGTTGAGTCCTGCCTGGGCACCTGACGGAAAATCACTCTTTTTCGTCAGCAACCCTGAAGTGCCTTATGGTAGTGGCAATATCGTTCAGCTCGCGCTGGCGGATGGCGCTGAACCCAGGCTGGTTCGCAAAGAGGAAACATCGTGGAACGCCAGTCCGGATGTTGCTCCTGATGGCCGCAGAGTGGCTTATGCATCGTATCTTGGACGCCAGTGGCATCAGCTTTGGGTGACGCATGCCGATGGCGGCGCGGAACCGTTTCCGCTGACCTATGGTGACTTCGATGTCACCGCACCGCGTTGGTCGCCGGACGGTAGCAAGATCGCCTACATCACGAATGAGAGCGGCGACACGGCAATACGAATTCAGGAGTTCGTCGGCGGGCGCAACCAGTTGCTGACTGCCACGGAGCGAGTGTTTAAGGCGACAATGCTGGACTTCGAACTCAAGCTTGTAGACCTGCACGGCAAGCCGCTTGCCGCTCGTGTCTCCATCGTCGGTGGTGATGGTCGCAGCTATGCACCCCGGGATGAGTGGTTACATGCGGACGACAACTACGACCGGGAGAATCGCCGCTTTGAGACAAAGTATTTTCACACGGCCGGACGAGCGTCACTCAAAGTGCCGGCGGGCGCGACGCACATCACCGTTTGGCGTGGTTTTGAACATGAGATAGAACGTCGCGTCGTGAACATCGCGTCAGGCCGCGACAATGCATTGACACTTCGTTTAACCCCACTCGACCTTCCGGCAGAGTGGCGCAACTGGTTCAGCGGCGACGTTCACGTTCACATGAACTACGGTGGTAGTTACCGTAACTCACCGGCGAACATGGTCGAGCAGGCGCGTGCCGAAGATCTGGACCTGGTCTTCAACCTGATCGTAAACAAGGAACAGCGCATCCCGGACATTGAGTATTTTTCAACGCAACCCGATGCCGCAAGCGATGATGGCGTAACGCTGTTGCACTCACAGGAGTTTCATACTGGTTATTGGGGACACCTCGGCTTGCTTGGGCTCGACAGCCATTTGCTGTTGCCGGACTACTCGGCCTATCCGGGCACAGCCGCGGCGAGTGTATTTCCGGATAACGCGACCGTTTCTCGACTCGCTCATGAGCAGAACGCAGCCGTGGGCTATGTGCATCCATTCCTGTCACCGAAGCCGGACCCGAAAACCAATAAAGACCTGACTAACGCCTTGCCGGTTGACGCTGCGCTCGGTCTGGTCGACTACTATGAAACCGTCGGATTTGCAGATCACAAGGCTTCAGCTGAAGTCTGGTACGGATTGCTGAACTGTGGCGCGCGTATCGCCGCAGCCGGCGGTACCGATGCGATGGCAAACTATGCGTCATTGCGTGGTCCGGTCGGTCTCAATCGAACCTACGTTCGCGTTACGGATGACGTCGAGACGGCTGCCGAACGTCGTGACAGCTGGATTGCTGGTCTGAAGTCCGGCGCCTCGATGGCCACCAATGGTCCGCTCGTCGGGTTGACAGTTAACGACGAGTATCCGGGCAGCGAGATCGCCTTGTCGAGCAAAGATGAGTCAGTGCGTTTTGTCGGAACACTTCGCTCTGCAATGCCTGTCGATCATCTGGAACTGGTGTTTAACGGCAAGGTCATCGCTTCCTTCGATCTCAAGGCGAACCAGAGCAGCGCCGATGTCAGCGGCAGCGTGGCGATCGATGAAAGTGGCTGGCTGCTTCTGCGCGCCTTTAGTGATGACGCGAACCCGGTACTGTTGGACATGTATCCGTATGCGACGACGAGCCCGATCTATGTCACGGTGAATGGCGAGCCGCCAAAATCAAGCGATGACGCTGACTACTTCCTGAGCTGGGTCGGCAATATTCGGAGTTCAGTCAGCTCGCGAACAGACTTCAATAGCGACGCTGAGCGCAAAACAATACTGACACATCTCGACCAGGCAGAGGCGCACTACAAGAGTTGCCGCTGACGGCGAACCCTACTCGGCAACAACAATCATCTTTCCCGAAATGAACGGCGTGATTTCGTCGAGAATGTCCTGGCGACTGATCGAGTCCAGGCGTTCGTGCAGTGACTCAACGGTGACAATCTCACCGTGCCACAGCCACTGCGTTGCGAGCTCTGCTGACAGCTCTGCATTGCTTTGCGCGGAACTTTTCAAACGCCCCAGCTGATTGCTTTTCGCTTCGGCGATTTCCTTGTCGCTCGGTGGCTCGCTCGCCAGCCTTTCGAGTTCAGCGAAAAGAAGCTCGCCGAGCGGTGCAATTTTGTTTGCATCCACACCGGTAGACAAAGTCACCCAGGCGTTCGTGCCGTCGGATCGGTAGTCGCTGCCAATATAATAGGCAAGGCCCGATTCCGAGATCGCTTTCTTGCCGAGACGGCCCTCATAGTCATGGCTTAATATGTAGAGCAGCAGTCGCCACGCGTCCGAGCGTGGATCGCCGGGTGATGGCGCCACTGCAATGTAGCCGAGCTGCGCCTGAGCGACGGCTTTGCCGACAGATAGCGTAAGCGTATCGCCGGCAATCGGCGGTGACTGTGAAACCGCGACATCATCGTAGTGAAGACTTCCGAACGTCTCTTCAAGTTGATCCAGCACATTGTCCACATCGATGTCACCAACAACGGTAATCAAAGACGGCACCGGCCGCGTATCCGGCGAAGTTCCACCGGCCTGCATTAGCTCTGCGAACGTCTGCTCCATGCGTGTCGCAGGATCGCCTGATTTGATGTTGCCGGCATCAGGGATGATTTGGAGTTTGGTCAGCGTGTCATTTGCCTCTTGAATCGCGTCATCGACCTGTTTCGGACGAACGCTGCGAACAATTGATGAAAAGCCGGTCACCGGCATATCAGGTGCCGTGCCGTTGTAGCGATTTGACGGCAGGACGATCTGCAACAGCGCCGTTGACGACAGGTCCGAACGCTGCACGATGACCGGCACACCACCACTCAGGATTGTGCCTAGCGGCGCGTCTACCGGGCTGCCGCCTGGCTTGGCGACAGGTCGATCGAGGCCTGGTGGCGGGGTGACATCTGCTTTCGTCGTGCCTACGGCTTCGACATTTTCAGGCGGCACGTGCCAGGCAATCGAGCGATGCTCCGGTCTGAGATACTTCGTGGCAACGCGTTGCACATCTGCGAGGCTGACCGCAGCAACGAGTTCTGGCAAACTGAGCAAGGTATCCAGCGCATTGAGGCCGTCGAAAAAGGCGAGCTGGTGCGCTGCATCTTCGCTTGTTTGAATATCGAAAATCAATGCATCCTGCACCTCGCTTATTGCGTTCATCAGCTCAGTAGGCGTCGGCGCCTGTTGACGAAGCGAGGCAATACGCGACTCGATGCGTTGTTCGACCGTTGCCTCGTCATCACCGGCGGGCGCGACGCCACCAATGATGAACACGTAGTCTTGAGCGCTTGGTGGATACCAGGTCGTCAACGACTCTGCAGCACCGGCCAGGGTTGATTCGCTGTCGACCGCCGTCCCCCAGTCGTTTTGCAGAAAGCTGACGCCCGAGCCCGAACCGAGAATTTCCTGCAGCACGAGGAATGACGCGAAATCAGAATTGACGACCGACGGAGCGCGGTACGCGATCATGAATTGACGTTGGTCTTCCGGGCCGTGCAAGGTGACCCGGCGCAGGCCGTTTTGCGGCGGTTCGATTGTGTGTGGCAGAGGAGTTGCTTCTGTGCTCGGCGCCGATCCGAACAGCGTTTCGACTCGTTTGCGGACAGTCTTGCGATCGAAATCGCCGACGATCGCAAGCACAGCGTTGGCCGGCTGGTAGTGCTGTTTGTAAAAATCGACGACATCATCATGTTGCAGGTTTTGAATGTCGCTTTCCCAACCGATCGTGTTGTTTCGATACGGGTGTGCCAGAAAAGACATGAAATTCACAGCGTCGATCAACATCGACGTTGGGGAATTTTCATACATGTGCATTTCGGCCAGCACGGCGCCACGTTCCGCCTGCATATCCTCTTTCGCGATGTTCAGGTTGCTCATTCGATCAGCTTCGATTCGCAGCAGCAGATCGAGATGTTCGCTTGGCACTGTCGAGTAATAAGTTGTCTGGTCCGTCCAGGTATAGCCATGCCATTCGCCGCCGACGGCGTAGATGCGACTAACCAGCTCGGTGTCCGGAAAGTTCCTGGAATCGCGAAACGCCATGTGTTCGAGGAAGTGTGCCAGACCGGTCTTGCCGCTGACCTCATTGCGCGCGCCAACTCGATAAAGCATTTGCACGCTGACGACGGGAAAACGGTGGTCGGGTAACAGGATCAGAGAGAAGCCATTGTCGTACCTGTCGACTGAAGCATTGCGCAAATCAAGTTCGGCTTGCGCCTGCACAGCGGCACAGGTGACGAGGATAGCGACAGAAATGGCCTTCAAGA
>Ga0055584_100001321_pt1 | contig 24306 bp, 19 predicted proteins | sample OSDHelmetaG_FD_58716 | JGI IMG/M metagenome (GOLD analysis project Ga0055584, IMG submission 58716) | Pelagic marine sediment microbial communities from the LTER site Helgoland, North Sea, for post-phytoplankton bloom and carbon turnover... | ecosystem: Environmental > Aquatic > Marine >...
GCTGCAGGAGCACGATTGACTCAGGGCGTGATATAGCTAATACCCCATTCCGTTTTACCCGTTTGTAGACGTCATTGTTTTTTGGCCTCAGCGAACCTCGTTTGTACTGCCGCAAACATCTATATTTCAACTTAAATTTGCGAAGCGCATCGCGGGCGACCCGCCGGGAAGTCTGGTAGAAAGGGTAACCATGTCAAAAGTATTGGTAATGGGCGCCAGTGGCTTTCTCGGCAGCCATGTGGTGAAGGAACTGGTAGCCGCGGGCCGGGAAGTGCGCATCATGGTACGCGCGAGCAGTGACACCCGTACCATCGATGATCTGCCGTTGGAGAGAGTGATTGGCGCTATTGATGACACCGATGCCATCGCCGCAGCCATGGTGGGCTGCGAGTGTGTGTACTATTGCATCGTCGATACCCGTGCCTGGCTGCGAGATCCGGCGCCACTGTATGCAACCAATGTTGACGGTTTGCGCAAGGCGCTGGACGCCGCGCTGTTGGCCTGCGTTAGACGATTCGTATTTACCAGCACCTACGGCACCATCGGCATCAGTTCTTCCGGGGTTTCCACAGAAGCAGATACTTTTAACTGGGCGGACAAGGCGCCGGACTACGTGAAGTGCCGGGTACAGGCGGAAGATATGTTCATGGAGTACTGTCGCGACAAAGGACTTCCAGGTGTGGCGTGTTGTGTGGGGAATACCTATGGCGCGGACGATGTGGCGCCCACTCCCCATGGCGCATTGGTGAAGGGCGTGGCCACCGGAAAAATGCCCTACTACTGGAAGGGCGGCGGTCCCTGCGTAGGTATTCGCGATGCCGCTCAGGCACTGCTTCTTGCAGAGACAAAGGGCCGGGTTGGGGAGCGCTACATCGTCGCCGAGCGCTGGCTGGATTACGAGGAATTGTTCGCCCTGGCTGCGAGTCGCGCAGGAGTCGCCCCGCCGCGCAGGAAAATTCCGCTGCCGCTGCTGTATTGCATGGCGGCGATTGCAGACTTTCTGTCGTTGTTTACGCGCAAGGATAACCGCTTCAGTGTGGCCTCCCTGCGCTGCTCCACTTTGTTGCCCAATGTGGACAACGCCAGAGCCCGGCAGGAATTGGGCTGGCAACCGCAACCGATTGAACAGGCTGTGGGGGAGGCGGTGGATTATTATCTGGCCCACCCCTGAAACTGGAGGTAACGTGAACTACCGAGTAAGTGACCTTGTCAACGATGATGCCAGCCTTATCAGCCGGCGCTGCTGGACGGATGCGGACGTGTATGGCCTGGAGAAGAAAGGCATCTTCGGCAGGGCCTGGTTATTCCTGGGTCACGAATCCCAGATTCGCGAACCCGGTGACTTTGTCCAGGCATATATGTGTGAGACCCCCGTGATTCTGTCGCGTGGGCAGGACATGCAGATTTACGCCAATATCAACAGTTGTAGCCACCGGGGCCTCCCGGTATGTCGGGCGGACCATGGCAATACCAAACGCTTTATCTGCCCCTACCACAACTGGTCGTATGCCGTAGACGGGGCGCTTGTCAGCATTCCGCAGGAAAGCGCTGTGCGCAACAAGCCGGATAAAAGTCAGCTGGGCCTGAAGCGAGTGCCGAGAGTGGAGTCCTGGCGCGGGCTGGTTTTCGGCAGTTTTGATCCGGATATCATTCCATTGGAGACCTACCTGGGGGATATGCGCTTCTATCTCGACGCCTTTATCGACCGTTTCCCCCAGGGTATTGAATTTATGGGGTCTCCCCATCGCTGGCAACTTGATGCAAACTGGAAACTGCCGGTAGAAAACCAGCTGGGTGATGTCAACCACGGTGCTTTCCTGCACAGCGCCATCATTCCACGGGAAGCCCAGGACCTGATCGAGGAACTGGGCTACAGCGTGGTGACCGCGCCGGGGCACGGAGCTACTTTCAGGTTGATGCCGGTGGATGCGCCGATTGACGAGATCGCCTGGGGCATGGAGGGCATGGGTGGTATGTTTGGCGGCGCCGAAGTGCAGGACTACCTGCGCGAGGTGCAGACCACCGCGATGGAGCGAGTCGGCCCGATTCGAGCTCGCATGAAAGGACTGACTTACGGGGTATACCCAAATCTTTCCTTCCTCTGGTCCAACGCGTCCTTCAAGGTGTCTCACCCCAGGGGGCCGGGTAAGGTGGAATATTGGTCATGGGCGGTGGTGCCCGCGGATGCGCCCGACGCCATCAAGCAGGTGCTGCGCACCAATTACAGTTCCTTCTTCGGCCCCGGGGGCATTCTGGAGCAGGAGGATTCCGAGGTATGGGTGCAGCAGTTCAGGGGCAGCAATATCGATTTCGCCGACGATCGGCCCTACTACTACGGCCTGGGGCTGGGGGAGGAAAAACCTCATGCGGAGCTACCCGGACTGGTGAGTGTCACTGCCAATGAATTTTACGCCCGCCATTTTTTCGCGCGCTGGCGCGATGAGTTGCTGGCGGTGGAGGGACAGCTGTGAGCGATATGGCTATTGCTACGAATCCTGAACAGCAGCGTGCACTGGAGCGATTTTATTTTCGCGAGGCACGCCTGCTGGACAACCGCCAGTACCAGCAGTGGCTGGCTCTGGTGACTGAGGATATCCAGTACCGGCTCCCGGCCCGGGTGAATGTACAGGTGGACAACCGTGAACGCGGTACGGAGCAGATGCTCAGCGTCGAGAGGGAACTGGAGGGTGCCGACTCCATGGGTTGCCCCATCCGGGAGGAAAATTATATCCACCTGATGCTGCGTGTAGAGCGCGCTTTCAAGATCAACTCCTGGTCGGAAAACCCACCCGCTCGCACCCGCCGCATTGTCGGCAATGTGGAGCTTATGCATCGAAGTGGTGAACGACATACCGTTTTGAGCAACTTCCACCTTTACTATTCCCGGCCGGGCTCTGCCAGTTTCCTCTACAGCGGCCAGCGCCGGGATGTTCTACTTGCTGCTAACACAGATGATTTCCGCCTCCAGCAACGCGAGGTAATACTGGATTACGCCGATATCGATCTGCCGACCCTGGGTCTGTTTTTTTGATGGCCCCGGAACCGGGGCGCTGACCCGTATTTCGGCAGCCGTCCCGGTCACGTTATACTGGGCCGCAGATTACATAGATGAGATACCGATTTGAACCTCCGCATCCACGCTCCCTGAACCTGATCGCCTCATGTGATTGCTCTGCCCAATTGTTGGCATACTGATTTCAACGCTCCAGCACGGGCAGCATAGTCGCATACAACATGTCACGTACCGCACGTTTGCTGTTGAGCTGCTTGCTGGGCACTGTTACCAGTGAGGCGAGAATTCGCAGAATCCACTCCACCAGCAGCTCAAAACTCATATTTGTTTTAAGCTTGCCTGTTTGCTGGGCGCGCTGCACCACCGGCAGCATGATTTCGAGGCCAATATTGACCAGGCGGTCAGAATCGAATAGCAGGCGATTAACAATCGAACTATTGCGTGGCTGGAACATACTACTAAGCAATGCGCTTTTATTGATCTCATCCATGGCCTGCACCATGCCCTCTATGATGTATTCCCCCGGGCTGTCAATCTTACTGATCTTCTTTTCTACACGCCCCGCTATTATAACCGCTTCGCGTTCGATAACAGCCAGCAGCAAGTCATCCCGGTTCTTGAAATGCCGGTAAAGCGTCGCCCGGCCTACTCCGGCGGCCTTTGCCACCTCTTCCATAGTGACACCTGTGCATGGGACATTACACCCGCCATACCCAGCACCGGCAACAATGCGGTTGCGACGGCTCGTCTATTCCAAGGGAACGCTTGCTTTATAGTCATCGTCTATCCCTCATGAAATTATAGTGTGGCCTGACACAGCTTGTTATAGCAAAATGGGACATGAAACCGGGGACAGACCACGGTTATTTCCTAGCGCAGGGCACCAATATTGTAGCGCTTGATCGCAAAAAAACCGCCCAGCAGCAGGTCACCATCTTCCAGAAAGACCGTAATTCCACCCCAGTTGTTCCACAATACACTGTCGTCCGGGAACTCCCACACCGCCTTTACCTCACCGGTCTCCCAATCTGCCGCGAGATACTCGTATATATCGTTGCGGCGATTGGCGATGTAGACCAGCCCATTACTGGTGGATACCGCTGGCGGCATCCAGTCGGTATTGTCAATATCACTCATAGTCCAGGATGCCACAAACCGATTCTCATCGGGAAGCCATTCAAATTTTTTGATACCCCTGGGGGGCTCTCGGGTACTGCCTGCGAGGAACGCGTTGCTGATCAGGTCGCCGGGCATGGGCGCCGGATCAGGGTAAGTGCTATTGACGACAAGTACGCCATTAGCATGCGTCACGAGGGAGGCCTCGATCGTGGTTTGGCTTATTTCTATGGGAATCTGGTCGGCAATCCGCCGCGAAAGAGTACCCGGTTTTTGGCGGAATCCGGCGGGAATATCATCCCGCCAGAACGCCACCAGGTTGGCCCCGTCCGGGCTGCCATCTGAAATCACTACCAGAGCGTCTTCGGCGTCGCCAAAACCGAGCAGCGAAGGTGTCGTACCGGAGCCATGCGAAGCCGCGCCCAATTTCTTCGCCTCGCCCTCCGGCATCACCTCGTAGGGCGAGCTCCAGGCGCCGTCCTTTTCATCACGGCTGAGCTCGGTACCCGTCCATACCAGCTTGTGCATGGTGGTGGAGGTCACTACATAGATGCCATTGTTCTCATCTACAGCGATGGAGTTTTCTGAGTACTCGCCGGGAAACATCAGGTAGTCCTGCAATTTCAGGTTGCGATCCACCACCATGATGGCGCCGCCCGATGCCACCACGAGAAAACCGTCATAGGTCATACTGATACCGAGAATATAATTGATTTGCTCGGCATCTGTCGTAGCCATTTGCGCCACGATATCCGCGTGAGCTACTGGCAACAGTGGTTGGTCCACCCGGTTTTTGTCGAAGGATTTCACCAGATAGTGTTTATTGTAATTGGTGTAATGAAAACCGTCGCGGTCGATGACCGAATAGGAGCCGGAGGGGAAGGTCGAGAAATTGATATTGAACTTGACGTACATCCACATCGCATTGATCATCAGGAGAAAGTCCTGCTTGCTACGCCGCTTTTGGTCGAGTCTCTGCATGGTTTCATCTAACCGCGCAGCTGTAACATCTGCGTGGATATCTTCCATTCCCGGGTAAGGGACATCGGATACCAGGGTAAAATCTTCACCCGAGGCTTTCACCTTTATGATTCCAGCGGGGTTGGCAGCCACTATTATCCGTTCCCCGCCGACATTTTTGTAAGTGGGCGCCGAGGACCACAACAGCGGCACGGTTTTAACATCGTCAGCAGTAAGCTTCTTGCCTACGCTCGGACCGTCCACCGGTGTGGAGTCAGTCTGGGCTGCGTTGTGATGGGAGATGGGATAGGCGCTCTTTGCAAGCCAGGGATTGGTCGTTGGCTCCCCAGCCCCGGCGAGTGAGACCCAAAATACCAGGGCCAGTGCACTTATCGGCATGAACCGCCACAGGTCTTCCGGAGGCGTTTCTATTAAACTGGATTCATTCCTATTCATCGCTGGGACCTTATGGACGGCTAAGACTCTTTGGCAGTCGTTCATAGCGAACGATGCCATGAATAGTGGTATGAAAAATACGCCCCTCCTGGTCCATTAAGACGCCAGAAAACTGCGTATTGAATCGAGAGGAATCCGTGATGTAATGGAAGATGGATTCACCGGTTGTCCAATCCAGGGCCTCCAGTGTCCACTCTCCGTCGCGCGCCCCCACGGTATAGACCGTATTGGACCCATTGGAAACGATAGGCACAGAGTTAACAGAGGAGACTTCTGTGTTTACCCAGGCTTCTTTCAAACTTTTGGTGTCCGGGTCCCATTCGAACTTCTGCACACCATGTGGCGTGAAGTCCGGGTGATGACCTGCGAGACCCACGTAGGCGCCATTGGGAATTCTGGAAATTGGTTTGCTGGCAGGCGCGTTGTTTACCACAAAGGCGCCGTAACCGCCCACGACAACCGACTGCTCGGTCTGCACTTCGCTGGCTCCCTCTTGCCCGATGTCCGCCCGCATCATCCCGGCAATACGCCGACTGGGTGTGTTCTCAAGCTGTTGCCATCCTTGTGGGATAGCGTTGCGCCAAAACAACACCATGTTCATCACTTCATCGCCATCAGTGATAACCACAAACTGGTCTTCTTCTGCAAAACCCATCAGGCTGGCAGTAGAACCTGAGCCAACGTTTACATCCTCGAAGGAAAATGGCTTGCCGGTAGCGGGATCGGTCACATCGTCAAAGGTGACGCTGATTCCCCCATTATTACTATAGGGTTCGACCCAGGCGCCATCAGCTGGGTCCTTGGACAGTTTCGTACCGTCCCAGACGATCTTGTGTAAATGTTGCAGCGACGGCACGAATATATTTCCTTGCTCATCAATTGCGGGACCATTTCTCACCCAGGTAGCAGCCCCCTGCCTGCGCCCCTCGTCGAGCATATGCTGGTTCCAGGCGGGGGCTACTTCAGCACCGGTAAGTTGCAAGGTGTGATAACTGGAGAAGTCGCGGCTTATCAGTACTACCCAGCCGTCATCGGTGATGGAGACAATCCAGCCATCGTAGGTCATATTCATGGAGTTAAATCCACCGGTCACCTCGGGGGGCTTGGTCCATTGCGCTTTCAGCACGATGGGGGACTGTGGGTCCGATGGATCTGCGTCCGCATAGGCAAGAATGGAGTCCTTACCACCGACATACAGAACATTGTCGGAACTCAGCAAATAGTAGACTCCTGCGAGCCCACCGCCATAGTATTCCGCGGCCAGAGGTATGGTCGCCAGCACAGTAGCCAGCCCGGTCATCCCAATCTTTGGCAGGAAATCGATACGCCCAAATATTTTGTTCGCCTGATCGGCGGTAACGTGGCCGTCATTGCTTTTGTAGATTGATGAATCTTCCAGAAAGTATTCATCGATTACTTCCAAGGTGTCGTAGTCCAGTTTGGAAATACGTTCAGCCCCATTGCTCCAGATAACCCGTTTGCCATTTGCGTAAGCGGGAGAGATGGCCGCGCCAAAATGCCCTGGGCCAATATGGGTATAGGTCAAGCCGCCATCTTCGGTGGACAAATTTTCAGTAGGCCCGGAGGGGCCCGCCTGGTCCACACCAGTAGACTGCGCCGAATTCACATGACCAATGGGCATCACCGAGTCGGCGAGGTAAGGATTGACCGGCGCGTATTCGGGTTCGATATAGGGCTTTGAAGTAGCGGCTTTGAGGACCTGAGGAACGCGGGTCCCCGGTGTCTCTTTGCTACTACAGCCAACCATCATGGCCAGGCAAAGAATCGGGATCAAAAGAACCGCTGGCTTGTTTTTGAACATGTAAAATTCTCCTGTTACGGCCTCGGGATCAAGACTATCAATTTTGCGATTCAGCCGCCTTAAGCAAGTACTCATCTGTCGACGCCTGCATACACGCCATATAGAAATCGATATCCCTGACGATTGCGCGGTCTGACATAACACCCAGCGTCAGCAGGGACTCCAGGCCTGTGATGGAGTGCGTTATACCAATGCCATCGGTGATCGGCACAACCGGGTTGACCTTGAGAATACGAGCCCCGGCGAAATACTTTTTACCACCGGCAGGGCCAGGTACATTGGTGATAATAGTATTAATGGACGGGAACCTGGCGGCAATATCCAGCTTATTCATCGCCCAGGATTGCAGGTTATGCATATAGGCTGGCATCAGGTCGTTGATCGCATCACTCAGAGAGCCGATAACGTCACGCGCCAAAGGAATACCACGCGCTGTACGTTGCTGAACTAATCCCAGGCGTGTAACCGGGTCTTCCACGTCAGTACCTATACCAATCACCATTCCCGATACCATATTGCCGCCGTCTTTACTGGCCTCGGTTGGCCGCATCGATACCGGACACACCGCGGTCAGTGATTTTTCCGCGGGCAGGTCTCCATGCTTCTGTAAATAGCGCCGCATACCACCGGCAATAATAGAAATAATCACGTCGTTGAGGCTGCTGTCCGCTTGTAGCCGGCGCATCTTTTGCAGGTCCGCTATGGTCCATGTAAGCGAGCTGTAAACACGATGGGGTGATATTTTCGCTGTAAATCGAGTACGCGGCGAGCTGCCTTGATCTGGCTTGCTTTCTCCCTGCAGTCGCGTAATCAATTCTGCGCCCACCTTCACGCCGCGCACACCGGCTTTAACGCTTTTCGCCGTTTGCCCGACCAAATTCGGAACAGTGCGCGCCCACATTTCCAGCGACGTCGGTGCAGCCTCTGCTACGGCAACCGACTTCCTTGCGTTTTCAAATTCGGGCGTGTCTGTCATCAGACCAGTTAGCAATTCAACGGCTGACTTGCCATCCACGTAGGCATGGTGCAGTCGAATGAGCACTGCGAAACTTCCGGGTGGGGTGTCTTCCAGCTTATTGAGGCCCTCTATGATATAGATCTCCCATGGAGCGCGATCATTGTCCATCGCACGGGACATGATTCGTGAGGTAAATATGCACAGCTGGCGCCAGTCACCCGGTTGCGGCAGGCCCACGTGTCTTACGTGGTACTCCAAATCGAAGTGGCCATCCTGCAGCCAATAGGGGTAATCCAGACTGAACGGTGCCTTCTGCAGCCGACGCCGAAACATGGAATTGCTGTTAATCCGGTCACTCAGATAGTCCAGAATATCCTTATGCCTTACCACGCCACCCGGCGCTTGCGACTGATCACAGATCCACAGAACTGCTACTGAGGCCGGGTTGTGAGGCCGGTCCATTCTATAAAACATCGCATCGTTTGGCGTTAATTGTTGCATGAACGTAATCCTGTTTGCTTCTTCAAAATTATTGTCCTGCGGCTGTGCGTGGAACTGCCTGGTGTGCCAGCACTGTCCCACTGGCCCGCAAGCTGCGGCAGTTAGCACATATTAGGTGTATTGCTGGGAGAGGTCTGGTCTTGGGCGGACCAGATCCGGGTGCAAAGCGGCCGTTCGAGGCGGTGATCGGATCGCGGTGTCGGCTTCCCCGGCGAAGGGGCGCACGAAACCAGGCAGTTCGGTCACTGCGAACCCGAGGTCAGGCCGCATCACACCAGCTAGGCCGTGAGTCTGGCTGTAGTATTGCCTGGGCATGACAAGTCCCAATTCAATTTTCCCCTGCCAAGGAGTCCAGAACATGCCTATTACACGCTATTTCAAAACAGCTGAGCAACTGAGTAAAAGCACATCCCAGAATCAGGATGTCACTGAAAGCCTGGTGACCAACGTGGTCATCGAGTACAAGACCAACCCTGAGGCATTGGCCGAATGCCTGCCGCCACATTTCCAGCCGAACCCGGAAGGGCTGGTGCGTCTCACGCTGTCCAATGTCGACGTACAACTGGGCGCGATAAATTTCGAGTTTGGGGCCGTCGCCCTCACCCTTGGCTGCACCCTGGACGGGGAGGAAGGCGGCTACTGCCTGCACATGTATATGAACCAGGAGACACCGGTAGTGGCAGGCAGGGAAATCTATGGTGAACCGAAAAAAATAGCAGATATAGACTTCCAGAAAAATGACGACAGTATTACCTGCAATGTCACCCGACAATTCATGCCTATCATCGGGTTTAAAGGGAATATAACGGGGCCTGCGCTACCAACAACTGTCAACCGCCAGACCATGTTCGTCCACAAGGCCTTCCCCGCCATCGATGGCAGTGGTTTCGAGTACCCACCGCGCCTGAATCGTCTGCAGATTGAAACGGCCCAAAAAGAGCTTTACAAGATGGAAGGAGAACTTGTTCTGAGTGACTCGCCACTGGATCCCATCGCGGATCTGCCCGTTCACGAGATAGTGAGTATTCATTGTGAAATCGGCACATCACGTTCAAATGGTGAATTTATACGGGAAGTTCCCGCAGAAGAACTAGCCCCCTACTTCCACAGTCGCAACGATGATCTCGATGCGCTACTGGGTGGTTGAGCCGAAAAACATACTCTTAAGTTAAGGAAAGAACTATGAAAGATTTTAAAGGAAAAGTAGCGGTAATCACTGGTGGTGCGGGTGGCGTAGGCCGCTGCATTGGCCTGGCACTTGCCCGGGAAGGCGCCAGGATTGTCGTCTCGGATATTGAAGCTGAGACCATCGAAAAGACCGTCGCCGAATTACACGCAATGGGCGCCGAAGCCGTTGGTATAGCAGCAGACGTCAGCAATGCCGCCGACATGGAAGCTCTGGCAGAAAAGAGCGTCGCCGAATATGGCGAAATTCACCTGGTCTTCGCCAATGCGGGTGTGGGCAGCGGTGAGTTTGGCAATATGTGGGACTACAGTGAAAACGACTGGAAATGGACCTTCAACGTCAATGTCTGGGGCGTAGTCAATACCATCAAGGCTTTTATGCCGCGCCTGGTTGCACAGAACGTCGAAGCGCATTTTATTACAACGGGTTCGGCCAACGGAGCGGTGGTGAAGCTCCCCTACACACCCATATACACCTGCTCCAAGGCGGCGGTGCAGTCCATCACCGAGAACCTGTATATGCAAATGCGGATGATGGACTCTCCGGTACAGGTTAACGCCCTCTTTCCCGGGCCGCACACAGTATCCACCGGCATTTTCAATTCCGGCCGGAACCGCCCTGAGGATCTTCCCAGTGACCCCAATGCGATAGATTTCGGCATACGCACAGCGGACGACATGAAGGCGATGATGGAACAGGCTGGCGTAAAGGTGGAGCTAACCCAACCTGAAGAAGTGGCTGAAACCGCTCTTGCCGGTATTCGCGCTAACAAATTCTGGATTCTGCCACTGACCGAGGCCATAGAAACTGCTATCCAGAAGCGCCATGATTCGATCATGCAGCGCACCGCTCCACCCATTGTTCAGTTGGACGGCTGAGTCCCGCAAACTTCCCCGGGAAAGCCGGGCAGCACCTCGCTGCACGGCTTCCTCAATTTCCCACCCGTTTCAGCGTTAATGAAAAGTCAGCGCCCTTCGTTTACAGTGTAAGCATAGAAAAATAAAACCCGGGCACAGATTCGGAATCCACTATTGATGGGCGACCGCTTACATGCAGGATAACCTCACCATCGTAGCCACCTGGGGTCGTGCGATTGCCACTGCACTGGAGTCCTATGGTTGCGACAGTCGACCATTATTCGATGAACTGGAAATGGACCCCCAACTCAGCTACAACCCCAACGCCCAGTATCCACTGGCCAAGATATATCGGCTGTTACAGCGCGCGGTAGAGGTCACCGGCGATGACGCCTTCGGCCTGCAGGTATCACGCTTTCTTCCGAGCACCTATGTGCCGGCACTAAACATTCTGGTGGCCGCCAGTGACAACATGTTGCAGGGCTTTGCGGCACTGTGTCGCTTTCACAGTGCCATCAACAATGTGTTCGTGCTCAAGCTTCGCCTGACCCAGGCTGCCGTATTTCTTGAGTACGAGATTGCCGAAGATATTAAGCCTCTCCTGCCCCCCGAGCTTCCGAAGAACATGCCTGCAGAAGCTGTGGACGCAGGTTTTGGCGGTATGGTGGAGAACGTGAGGAATTCCCTGGATCCGAATTTCACCGTCAGGTGCGTGTACTTTCGTCATCCAAAGCCTGACAACAGCGCCGCATTCGATTCCCTGTTCAGAGCGCCAATTCAATACGACCAGCCATACGACCGACTGGAGTTTGATCACCAGACACTGACCGTTCCCCTGGTGTCAGCAAACAGGGAGCTGGCCAGGATCAACGAACAAATTTTGCAATCACTGGTCAAGGGAGGTGAGCGGGAACAATTTTTGACCGACGTTCAGTTACACATTATCGACCAACTCAGCAAAGGCGAACCCAGGCAGGAAGACATCGCGGGGGCTCTCAACCTTTCCACCCGGCAGCTGCGGCGACGCCTTCAACAACTGGACAGCAGCTATGCCAGGCTACTGGAGCACACACGCCACGACCTGGCCAGGAAGTACCTGCTACAACAGAGCCTGTCTGTCAGTGACGTTACCCAATTACTGGGATTCAGCGACCAGAGCAACTTTTCCAAGGCCTTCAAGCGCTGGGAGGGTGACACGCCGATTAATTATCGCCGCAAGGCCCTCAGTGATTAACCGACAGGCCTCAGCGGCGGTGGTCAACTCGCCCCCGCACTCATATCGTAAAATTGCTGGGTCCATTTTCGGTGCTTGTTAATCGGCCCATCGCCGTCACACAGTACCGGATTCTCCCGGTAAACCTTTTCCCGCCAGATCGGGATATCGTCGTCGACCCCGGTCTTGAAACCGTAAAGAAGCGAAGGTCCGAGGTCGTCCTCATCGGCGATGTTCTCGGAAACGCCCATACTCCAGCGAAGAACCGTGGTTTCCTCGTCTATTGGCGTCGCTATATTCAGCAAAATGAACTCCCCCGGGCCATTACCTTTGAGGCTTTCGAAACCGGTCCCGTGGACCACGGTCACACCTGGCCCATAGCTCGTGCGAGTGAGCAGGTGGCTGGCACCTTTTGCTTCGGCGACGGCCTCGGACAGAAAGTCATCCGGCATATCCATCTGTGACGCACTTTTCTTTATGGGGCCATCGATGATGGTCTCGGTTTCAGCAAACGCCGGCATGCGGTGCAAATACGTAAAGTGCGCCTGGTCGACATCGTTCTCCGCAATTTCCTGTACGCAAGTGGGCAGCTCTAGATCCACATACTCCAGAGCGTTCCATTTCTTATCGCCATTCAATCCTTCGACCTGTGGCAATTCGATGTACGGCTCACGGCCTTCAGGGTGATACCAGGCCATGACCATGCCATTGATTTCCTGCAAGGGAATTGTTTCTGCCACTGCGCGTACTGGTATGCGCTTGGCATAAGGTATATCCGTGCATTCGCCCTGGCCGTTAAATTGCCAGTGATGAAAGGCACAACGGATGCTCTCGCCTACAACACAGCCCCTGTTCAGTGGCGCACCCAGATGGGGGCAATAGTTATCCAGTACCGCCGCAGTACCTCTCTCGGTGCGAAAAACCACCAGGTCTCGGCCCGCCAGGGTCACTTTTTTGATATCTCCAGGCGCCAGGTCATGGCTGAAACAAAGACCAAACCAACCGTGTGGGATGGGGAACGGAAAACGTGACATGTAGTGCCTCCATAGGTTTCTACAGTTCAATAACAAGAGATTGTGCTGCGGCGTCTATACATATGTAGTGACGTTACACATGTTATGTAGTATAGTTGCATATGTCAAGCAGGGAAGTCTAATGGCCAATATCACAGCAAAAAAACGCACTCAGGCCGAGCGACGCGCGGAATCTCAGCAAGCCGTGCTGGAAAGCGCCTGCAAGCTATTCGGCGCGCAAGGCTATACCGATACCTCTTTGGAGGACATTGCGGCGGACTGCGGCCTCACTATTCGTCCGATCTATCATTATTTCGGCAACAAAAAAGCACTGTTTGCCGCCGTCAACGATGTTATGGAACAGCGCGTCCTCGAATCCATGGAGCTGAGCGAAGGCCTGACCGCGTCAATCATTGTGTCAAACTGGCGCGTCTATCTCGATCTTTGCGAAGACCCTGCATTCCTGCAAATCGTGCTGGTGGACGCGCCGAATGTCCTCGGCAGAAAGCGCTTCACGCACACCCCGATCACGGAGAAGGTGCGCTCTGCACTGCAGGAATCCAGCGGCGGTAACCCAGAGCACAAATATCGTGGTGAGCTGTTGAACGCTCTCATCATGGGCGCCTTCAGCGAGGTGGCGCTGGTAGTCGCCGGCGCAGAGGATACCGCGCTGGCCCGGAGGGAGGCCGAGCAATTGATGGCAGCGCTGTTCTCTGCACTACCGGACGTTTAATCAGCTTTCATCCTTTGCCATCACCACACCTGTGCGAATACCCACATAGGCCGCACCGTTGGGGCCCAGTACCACCGGTGCCGTGACACTGGACAAAGGGTCGATGATAGTGCCGGTACCGGCCCCGATCAGGCGACTCCAGATCTCCTGGCCGGTCTCCCAGTTCACCGCTGTCAGATACCAACCGCCGAAAAGATCATCTGCAGCCTGCTTTTTAAAGGTATAAAAATAGAGTAAGCCGGTGGCAGTGGACAGGCGCGGCAAGGACTGGGACAGAAAATCCGCGTTGTACCATTTCACATCACAACCGCTGCGGTCAGCGCGCACGTCGGCCCGGGTGATCCCGGGAGAGGTTTCCAGGGCATTGCCCTCGTAGACATGGCCATAATCGTTTTGCACAACCATGGCATTGCCATACACCATCAGGGAATTCTCGGTCGCGCTCTTTCCCGCCTCAAACAGCGGTACCTTGCAGACGAGGCGCTCTCCCTCCACGTCTTCGCCACGCCGGTAAACGACGATATTGGTGAAGGGATCTCCGTCATCTGCGATAGCCACGAGATCGTCCCCAATCAGGGTGGGCGAGGTACCCGAGCCATGTGACAGTGTGCCCGGCTTTTGCACCGCGCCATTGTCATAATCCTCACGCCAGGTGTAATACGGCAGGTGGCTGACCGGGTCAATCTTGAATTGATACAGGGCGTCGGTGGACGCAACGTAGAGCCCCTCCTCATCCACCGCAAAAGAGTTCTGGATTGTTTCGCCGGCCTCCGGCAGCTGGTAGGTATAGAATTTCCCGCTTTGGCTATCGCGGTAACCCAGCATATTACCGCCGGTCACAAACCAGAGATTGCCCTGCCAGTCTGGAATCACATCGTGCACATTCACACCAGCGGGCAAGACCTCACCAAGGTCGTAGCTTTCCGCCACCTGCCATTGCAGACCCGCCCCGGTCTCCACCACTTCGTAAATCTTGATGCTGTTGTCAGAAGGCGCCAGCAACGCGCGGCCCTGGGCATCGAGATGGAAATATCCGCCACCGCTATTGTCGTCAAAACTGGCCTTGGCCGGCAGCTCCAGCATAGCCAGGGTTTCAAGCGTATCCGGGTCGAGCAGCTGCAACTCGATGCCGTTGAGCTTGATACTCACCGTCACCAGTCGCCCTTCGTTGTCGAAGGCGATATTGGGCGCCACGCCGACCAGCGAACTGAACGCGCGATGGGCTGCACGGGTATTGTTCCCCAGTGGGCCGGGAAAGCTGTTGATGTCCCGGTTGTAGGAGCCGCCGTGCATGCTGCTGCGCTGTGGCTCGTTCAAGAACGGGTGAACCGGCTGCTCAATAGTCGGCATCGGTTGCGCCGCCACACTGTCACCGAGACTGGCGGGCACCTGATCACAGGCCCTGAGCGCCAGCAAGCCGGCAATGACAATAACAATGGCAATGGCCAGAAGGCTTTTCTTTAGGATGGACATGGTGCTCTCCAGGTAGCAGCCCTCAGGCTACAAATTCCTCAACTGTTTCATCGAGGTGGTTCGACGGTTGTGGACCGGCTACCGCGATCGCTTCTACTTTCACTGGCACTCCGTTAAACACGGCGTTGCCGGTCAGGGTGTCAATCACCGACACGTCGGTGAGGTCATTCATACTCACTCCGGGGCTGGCGTTGGCCACCCGCTGGCGTGTACCCGGGCGGTTGTGGCCCCAAAGGTGGGGCATACAAACCACCCCCCTCATCATGTCTTCGGTAAGCTCTACCGGAAGTTCGACGGTTGCCCGCCGGGAGCTGACCCGCACCAGGCTGTCCGCACTGATACCACGGACACCCGCATCCTCAGGGTGCATTAGCAGGGTAACGGGATTTCGACCTTTCACCAGGCGGTAACTGTGGTGCATCCAGCCGAGGGTCCGGTTGGTAAGACGGCTGATGATTTTGAGGTCGAATTCCCCATCCAGCATGGAACTCTGCTCTGTACCCGCCATAAAGCGCGCATGCAATCGAGGCAGGTCATCGAGCAGAACCCTGGGCGCCAACTGGATTTTCTTGTCGGGAGTAAACAGGCGCTCTGGTAAACATTTTTCCAGCTCGCCCAGCCATACTCCATGAGGGTTTTGCTTTAGCTTGTCGAGGCTTAGCGCATTTCTCTTGAAGGGGTTCAGGCCCTTGCCATATGGGCCGAAGCGCAGGCCCAGCGCCAGGATGCGCTCCACCGTCACATGCCGACTGACGAAATTGCCGATACGGTTAAACCACCATTTTTTGAACGGGTTGTCCGTGCGTTTTACAGCTACCCGTTGCAGCAGCTGACCGATGATTTCAAAGTCGGTATAGCCGGGAGCCTCCGGTGCAAATAGCGCGGGGGCATACTTGGACCAGTTAACGGTGTCGTACAGGTGGTAGAACAAATCGTAATGGGACTTTTCGAAGGGCCCGACGGGCGGCAGGATAATATCGGCGAAGCGGGTGGTTTCATTGAGGTAGAAATCCACTGAAACCATAAACTCCAGGTGCTGCAAGCCCTCTTCGGTTTTTTGACCATCCGCCATGGACAACACCATATTTCCGGCAATGGCGATCAGGCCGCGCAGCTGACCCTCACCCGGTGTCAGAATTTCCTCCGGCAATACTGCCATAGGAAACTCATCGGAGAACTCCGGACGCCCACTCACCCTGGAACGGTAGCGATCCCAACTGGAGCGCGACAAGCTCAGGGAATCCACGGCGGTGAGGGGGAACATCATGCCGCCCTCCTCGTCCAGGTTCCCGGTGATAACGTTGATCACCTGCATCAGCCACTGGCAGAGACCCCCGAACTCCACCATGGAGACACCGGTACGGCCATAGCAAACGGCGCTGTCAGCGGAGGCGAATTCTACGGCGATTCGTTCGATGTCCGCCCTCGCAATGCCGGTAGCTTTGGCAATCTGGTCCAGGTCGAATTGCGCCGCCATCGGTTCAATCTTGTCCCAGCCGCTGATACTGGCACCCAGTCGCCCGGGAGTTGCCAGGCCGCGCGCAAAAATTGTCTGGATTAGCCCCAGCAGGAACAGGGCATCAGTGTTCGGCCGGATAAAGTGGTGCTCATCCATATATTTGGCGGACTCGCTGCGGCGTGGGTCAAGCAATACGGTTTTCCCACCGCGCTCGCGTATCTCGTTGAACTTTTTGTAGGTGTTGGCCCCCGTAGACATCATGGCACCATTGGAGATCTTGGGATTGGTACCCAGCATGAGGTAGTAGCTGGTGCGATTGATGTCCGGCACCGTGCCAAAAAACTGGTGTCCGAGCATATGGTGCCACACAAAATTATGCGGTATCTGGTCACAGGTGGAACCTGTATATATGTTGCGCGACCCGATCACTTTGCGCAGGAAATCTACCGCGAGCAAGGCGCCGATATTGTGCGCCGTGCTGCGCCCACAGTAGGAGCCCACAGCGTCGCGACCATGCTCACGCTGTATGCCCGCGAGATTGGAGGCGGCGAAATCCAGTGCCTCATCCCAATCCACCTCAACCCATTCATCGTCAACACTCTTGCGGGCGGGGTCCTTGCGCAGCCGCTTGAGCGGCTTGCGGATACGATCCGGGTCGGTATGAATATCCTGCAGGCCAGTAGCCTTCGGACAGATATTGCCCTGACTCAAGACATCGTCTTTGTCCCCCCTGATAGCGAGAACCTGGGTGCCGTCATGCTCAATCTCGATACCACACATGGTTTCGCATAGATGGCAGGTGCGGTAGTGCAATTGACTCATAAATACGCTCGCTTTGAATGCCTCGCAGGCCGGCCCGCAGTGCCTGATAGATTCCAGAATAGATATGGTGCATTAGCGGATTGAATAAAGACGACTTTACAACTGCCTTACCAGGCTGCATCGCCGTGCTAAAAATTATAGCGGGCGGTCATACCGATGACTCGCTCTTTCACCGTATTGGTCTGGCTATAGGAGCCCTCGCTAATCGCGATGTCGTACTGGTCCGGCCCCTGCTCATAGATGACAGCATCCTCGTCCAGCACGTTCTTGGCCCAGGCGAAAACATCCCAGTCGTAGTTGCTGCTGCGCCAGCCGACAAATACGTCCAGTATCTGGTACGACTTGAAGTCTGATGAGACATTGCCTATACCGGCAGAGGCATCTGTATTAAGGCGATCGTCGGTGTACTTCCACAGGCCGCGCACGTAAACCTCCGTATTGTCCCCTACTGGCACGTAATACTCCGAGTTCAGCGTAACAGACCACTCTGGCTCGCCGCCCAGGGGGTCGCCATCGACACTGCAACTGCCCAGCACTTCACCAGGCGCCCGTTCGTTACAGGGTGCCGAGGCGCCATCCCACTCGCCTTTGTTGTAGCTGATGGCACCACCGGCGCTCCAGGATTCACTCAGCAGCACCTGGGATTCCACTTCAACTCCCCAGACGTTGGCATCGCCGTTGTAAACGATGCCACCAGCAAGGTCCACAGGCTCACCCAGCTCGTTGAGCACCTGCACGCCGCGCACGAAACCCAGGTATCCGTCGAATGACTGGTAATACAAAGAGGTGTTGAGCGAGAGCCTATCGTCCCAAAGACGGCTCTTGGAGCCTATTTCGAAGGCGTCACTTGTTTCCGAATCGTACAGCAGGTCATCCGCGCCATTGGGCAGCAGGTCGACATTGGGGCTGGGGACAATGGATATACCACCGGGCCGGAAGCCGCGATTGTAGGAAGCGTAAAGGTTAGTGTCGTCGCGTACATCCCAGCGCACCGCAACGGAGCCGGTGACTGCATCTTCTGTATCAGAATCCTGGTCATCGGGAATACCGACAATCGGGAAACGTGCAGCAAAAGCGGCCTCAACGGTGGGTGCAATAGGCTCCAGCGCCGGGGGCAGATATGTCAGCCCATCCCAGAATACATCGGCCCGCCGGTTTTGCTCGTAATCCGTCCAGCGCACGCCAACCTCGAGCTGCACAGTATCGGTGAGATCAAAGATGTTAAAGGTGAAAATTGCAAAGTCATTGGCGTCTACCGGCAATGAGGCATCGGTGGCAAAGCCGATTCCCACCGGCATTTGCACCGCGTTGGCGTGAACGTCGGTGGTAGTATTCTGATCCTTGTAATACAGGCCCACCATATAGTTCCAGAACTCGTTGTCCTGGGAGGCTGCACGTAACTCATAGGACCAACTGTCCGTCTTGGTCTCAGGAGTCTGAAAGCTGGGCGCCGGGATATCGCGGTATTGCAATGAAGAAGCCCGATCATTCTCTAACTGGCCCTTTTTGGTGGAGTCCTGGTAGGACACGATGCCAGTGAACTGAAGGCCCATCACCTCCCAGTCCATAATCAGGTTCGCGAGGTTGAAGTGCATCTCCGTATTATTATTGGTACTGGCGAGCGCTTTCTGGTCATCGGGGTCCAGGGTGGCTCGCTCGCCGAGGGCGTCGGTGCCGTTCATAGCCTTGGGGTCGTCGGTATTGCGATCCAGGTATTGGTAGATGAGCTGGGCCTCAAAGGTGTCCGTGGGCTGCCACACGGTGCTGATGCGACCGGAATAGGCCTTGTTTTTCTGGTCGTCAAACCCGGTGGTGATGTTTTCGACATCGGCGCCATTATTGGTGTCATAGACTCCGGCAACTCGCACACCCAGTACACCTTCGATCAACGGCGCACCATAGGCAGCCTGGGTGTTGAAGCCGTCGTTGTCAGATACCGAGCCCTGCACCGAGCCGTTCATCTCGTCCACGTTGGCGCGCCTGGTAATCATGTTAATCGCGCCACCGGGCGAGGTACGGCCCTGCAAGGTGCCCTGCGGGCCGCGCAGTATTTCGATTCTCTCCAGGTCGTACATCTGGTTGAATGCCATATCCTGGCGCACTACCGCATCGTTCCAGTACACATCCACCGCCGAGGAGACGCCGGATTCAGGGTCATCACTCAAGCCGCGCATGGAGATGGTGGAAGCGCGTGCGTTGGGCGAGATCAGGGTCAGACCGGCGGTCTGCTGCTCAATCGACTTGAAGTCAAAGGCAGCATACTTTTCCAGGTCCTCGCTGCTGACCACGTTTACGGTGGCCGCGACATCCTGCACGTTTTCAGAGCGTTTTTGGGCAGTAACTACCACCTCTTCAAGTGCCAGTTCGGCGGCCAGGGCAGGTACGGCCAAGAGGCTGAGGGCACTGGCTATGGCGGTCTTACGAACAGGAAATGCATTCTTTTTATGCTGTGACATGGCTCTGCACCTTGGTGTAGTCGCTCACAGCTTCGCCCTCTACCGTCGGCACAACTGCTGCGCGTTAATATTATAGCCAGCGCAGCTCATCCTTTTCGGGCGCCAGCGCTTTTTATGTAATAACACTACATATGTTATGTAACAGGGTTGCATATGTCAAGGGCCGTGGTTTAATGGCCAATACCGCATCAAAAGACATGCATGGTTCTGACAAGTGACTACTGGAGCCATCCGAATGCGATTATTCTGATCCAGGATTATCCAGGTCCTCTATATACTCATAAATTTCAAACCCAGCCCGGTCGGTAAGATTGCACCAGGAAGAGGTTGCGAAGTAGATGCGGTCATTGAGCACCTCGACGTTTCGCACACCATTAGCGCAAGGATTGCCAAACCCATTGCTCGTCAATACACGGGCAGGTCTATTGCCCTCAAATACAACCAGATCCCCTCCAGGTACGAAGTCATCCGCCATACCCTTGGCTTGCATTTCAGCTTTAGCCCAGTCGTATAGTATTCGAGCCTGGCTGGAATCACGAAAGTACTCCCAATATGGTACTGGGAGATAGAAACCGGGCATCAAAAGAATACGACTGGCATCAGCCTCTAGCAGCAGGTCATGCGCACCAGAGAATGCATCAAAAAAGCCCCAGAATAACTGGCCATCACTGCTAAGAGATGTCCAGGAGTAGATATTCCCCGGATTGCCCATACCAGCTTCTCCGAACAGCGGGTCTACGCCCAAACCATTTGGCACTGTTTCCCACTCACCCAAGTCATTGGCCACGCGAAAGTCTTTGTAGCCATACAGAATTTCCGGGTTTTTCCTCCTCTCCATGATCGCCTGCAGATCCTCCAGCTTCATGCGAAATATGGAAGAAGCACGCCACTCATTTGCGAGAAATTTCTTTAGGCCAGCTGCAGTATCCGTTAGTTGGTCAAACAGTTCTGGATCAGCTATTTCGAAATGGGAGTGACCTGCACTCGTGCCCTGGTGATAGGTGCCAAAATAGATATATCCGTCGTGAATATTGGATGCGCCCCACTTTGCTCCCCAACGGCCCCTGATGTCCGGGTCATACCTGCTCATACCGAATACTATTTCAAAGTCCATAGGATCTTTGCGGGTCCAGCCACCGTTGGGAACGGGCTCGGAGAGAAGCATTACTGATTCATGCTTCGATGGATCACGCTGCCCTGTATCAGGATCATGCAAATGCGGATGGGAAGCGGAAGACATGATCAGGCGTTCGCTGCCATCAACATGCGTGAACTGTTTAAAGTCACCGATCATTCCAAAGTTACCGTTCAGATCAGCGCTTGAAACAACATCCCATCCAGCGCCCTGCCCATCGAGAGTCTGGAGATAGTTACCCCCACTGAAAGGCTCCTCAGGAGTACCAACCCAACGCAACATCACCGTCGGGCCTTCTCCATTCTGGGTCATTCCCGTCTCGGCACCAATAATAGTGTAGAAGGCCGTATTGCCCTGTTTGTCGGTAACCGTCTTGAAGCGTCTCGTGGTATCCCCGCGCAACTCCCTATATCCGAGGAAGGATCTATCTTTGGCATTGAATACATAAATTCGCAACCAGCCCTCGCCACCACTGTGCAAATGATGTCCGGCAAAAAATACCAGATCACCGTAGGTGCCCGCCGCACGCAAGCCCATAATCGACAGCGCGGACATTTCATCGTGAGGCTCCATCGCTTCCCTGAACTCTTCTCCTCCGCGAGACAGCGTGCCCTGGTGTACCAGTTCGGTAGTGCCATTTTCTGGATTGATGATATAAATCAGGGAGGGGCTGGAGAGGACACTCTGTGGCGAACAACCGGTGAACTCGCTCTCGTAGGTGCTGAGATACATTGGAAAATTCAGATTCTGTACCGGCCAGACACACCAGCCCTGGGCTATCGTTCCAACCCATAACTCGTTTTCACCATAGGTGGTGGTCCCCCAGGGATAAGAGGAATTTCGCTTGGGCCGAAAGCCCTCTGGCATGTCCCTCTGCCAGTCTACGCTGGCATCCTGTTTGTTTTCGCCACTGGTTACACTCTCAAATGCCTCGTCCACAGGGGCATGCGCAGAGCGCGCGAATGGGCTTCTGTCAACCAGCTTCCCCGCTGAGAACGTTAACATTGGTAGGCATAGCAGTATCACCGCCATAACAAATCCAGGACCTGAGAACTTCACCTTAATGACCGATGAATGGTGACGATCCATTTTCACGCCTGCCGGGACAGAGTTCGTAACCAGAGGATTCCGGTAACGCCAGCAAAGACCTCAAACCCCAGAACGCCCCATGTGTAGATGGTTGTGCTTCCGTCAACCACCAGACCATAGGTGCGACTCAGGGCCATGCAACTTGCAAGAAACGCCAGCGCATATACAAAGTTCCCGAAATAGCGTTGATCGAATAGCGCCCAGGCGGCCATCAGGCCAACAGCGAATTGAAATCCACCATACATCACGCGAAGATCGGTATTCCCGGTAGCATCAACGCTGGTCACGCCGATGATATCGACGATTCCGCTCGTATCGAAGATACACATGAGGCCCCAGGGCAGCCATACAAGGCACATGAAGATTAAGTAGGGTTTAACGTAGTTCATTAGTATCACCTGACAATTACTTTGATTTCCTTAACCTGTGAGTGACGAGTTGCTATTCCATCAACAGATTCGGCAGGTTACATGACAAACCGTTTCGGCCCTAGTTCGGAAGTTCGGTCCAGAAAACTGCGTAGATTTCTTCCACTTAGTGCAACCTAATTCCCAACCCGACCCACCCCGGTTCGGCCTACGCTCGGTTTCGGTAAGCCTGCCCCATCCCATCAGAAAAACTCGTTACCTTTCTTCCAGATGCTGACCCATTTTGCCACACACCATCCGACTCTGCGGGATGCTGCGCAGGCTTAGAATAGGGATAAAAAGGAAACTTCGGCAAAAGTCCGGCAGACCATATGCAGCAAGTAGCCAGGTGCCAGACAAGCCCCTGATTGAATTGCCTTTTTCGGCATAAACAGCTTTGGGACACGACTAGACTGACTACTTACCAACCAGATGTCTTATTCAGGTATTTTTTTCCCTAGCTTTGCAGACTCCGCCTTCGCCTGCGCCAAGAGTGCGTTCCAATCATTTGGCGGACGGCCGCTCGCCAGCATCCGTTCAAAAACACGGTATGCATCCGTCTTACTGCTGTAGGCCCGCTTGCTGGCCTCATCATTCACCCAGGCATAGACGATAATTCTGGATTGTGAGTGGAACCGAAAAAACAACCGGTACTGCTGAAAAAACTTCGCGCGAAACCAGTGTTTGTGGTGAGCCCCCAGCGTTGATCCCTGCCGATATGCTGACAACGTGGGATCCTGAGGAATCACCTCGAAGGCTAACTTGAAAATCGCTGCCAGGCGCTTAGCCGAATTCTTCTTTAAATAGTTGACGGAATCTTTGCTGCGCTGCGCCTCAACTTGACTCTCAAGGCTTTCGATCTGATCCAAAAAGACTGGGTGAGCAAAAATGCTCCAGCCATTGATGACCAGAGGTTTGGGCGGCGCCAAGTTCAGTCGTCCTCATCTGACAATGGTGCATTCAGGTCGACATCGACACCGGAAACCAGCCCTCGAACACGAGCCACCAGTTCACCACTGATAGCCGTCACGTGCTGGGGATGCTGAGTGATATCACGCGCCAGAAAGGATAGAAAATGATCCAGCACCGGGTCATCATCGTCCAGATCAGCCCGCGTAAGTAACACCTGTCCGTCGGACAGGACGGTATAGCGAACCTTTTCACGCTTACGCAGATTCAAGGCTTTTCTCACTGCATCCGGTACTGTGGTCTGATAGCGGTCGGTGAGCGTGGATTCACTGACAAGGATCGTGTCGCTCATGTATGGCCTCCCAGCAAGGGTAAAATCAGTAGCAGCTCACAAGGGTAATGCATTTGCATTACCCCGTCAATAGCACCTGAGATCTATATCCTGGGGTATCCCATGAACACCTATCTGGAAGCACAAATATCCAGCACCAGCAGCGGTATCGGGAACTCACTGGCTGGCCATCGCCCCATGCGGGTGGGCCATCCAAAAAAGAACTGACTCGGGCGCAACAACAAAGGGATCAGCAGGCGCGCCTGGCCATCAGTATCGAACTGGGCCATGTCAGGGAACAAATTTCCGCCGTGTATTTAGGAAGATAATCCCCCTGGAGGAAAAGGATGAATCGACCCGCCACCCCAGTGTTGAAGCCCCCCACCATCCGCGGCCT
>Ga0055584_100001322_pt1 | contig 24306 bp, 39 predicted proteins | sample OSDHelmetaG_FD_58716 | JGI IMG/M metagenome (GOLD analysis project Ga0055584, IMG submission 58716) | Pelagic marine sediment microbial communities from the LTER site Helgoland, North Sea, for post-phytoplankton bloom and carbon turnover... | ecosystem: Environmental > Aquatic > Marine >...
GGTGGATTATTTCGGGAATGGGTTGGTGGATTATTTCGGGAATGGATGGGTGTATTATTTTTGTGGTGGGCAGTTCTTGACTGGGTTTTGATCGCGTTACGTTACTCCTAGAATGATTCGCGGGTTGTGTCAAGCGGAGTGTATTGCGTGTATAGCGGTGTATTACGGGTGTATTGCGTATAAAAACAATACACCGCCCCGATCCACCTATTTTTTAAGGATATAATTAGAAAGAAAGAAGATAGTGTATTGAATGTATTCAATTCCCTTACCTCGCTAGGGCAACCATACTTTTTTTTATAAAAACTATAACTTAATGCCTTACAGTATGTCGTATATATCGTAAAACGTGTGAAATATGTATTTTTTATAAAAATATGTATGGTTGATATAGAGCGGGGATGGAATCCAATACATTCAATACATAATACATTTTTATACACTATTGACATTAAAATGTATGGTCTATATACAGTAGGGAGAAAAGCAATACACAATACACCTAATGTATCTAGTAATATCAATGACTTAGCTGGTGTATTAGGTGAGGTGTGCTGCGGGTGTATTGAAATTCTAATACACTCATGTTCCATTCGTGGTTACACGGATGCACCAGATTTTACACAAACCCCGCGTAGCGGGAAGGCTCTGCCTTCTTCTCATGGGTGATTCCACGATTCAAGAAAGGTTAACAATGAAACACGTCCCTAAGACCCCAAATATCCGCATCCGCAAGCGCCGAGGAATTGATGACACGATTGGTGTACGCAAAGTCGAACAGATGCAGCGCCGTGAGCGTGCTCGTAATACTGTCGATGTTATTACGTCCGGTCAAGACCCAGAAATTCCTCTCCTACGTAAAGGTGCGACAGAGGAAGAAATTGCGGAGATTGCGGCTGAGCGTGAAAAGCGCGAACAGCGTGACCTAGCCGAACACATCAAACAACACAACGCCGAGAACAAAGCACGCGTCACGCGCTACTCTAACAATGCCGCAAAAGCTGACGCGCTTCTCACCCCCACAACGTACACCCGCCTCGACCCCGAAAAGTTGATAGGCAACCACACCATGAAGTTTCGTATTCGATGTAAATTTTGTGGCGAAGTCCGCTACACCAATGTAAACTATCCGAATACGTTGTGGCACAAGGGTGGCTACATCACTTGTTCCTGTACCAAGTCTCGTAACAATGTACGTGAAATGCGTAAACACCTTCCTGATGGCTACGAGATGGATGGGGACCCAGTCACCCGTCACGCTCATAAGATGACTGTGACCTGCCCCGCTGGGCACGTATCAAATCCCACCTACAATTCGTTCATGGCGAAGGCAAAAGCAGATGGGGGTATGTATACATGTAAGCGCTGCGCTGGCACGGATGGGAGATTTAAGCAATGAATAGAGGGCTATTGACGAATCATGGTGGGTCCCCTATCAACAAACCAGAAGCAGTGCGCAATAACCTAACGAAAGGACTATTAGAATGAATTACGCGAAACTAGACGGCGAAAATATCGTCATCACAATCCCCGCCAGCGACCTATCAGGTGCAGCATACCAAGGGCTTGAAGCCGTTGGCTGCGAATATGACGACGACATGGACTATGCTAATCTAGCGCGCGATCTTGTGGTGGAATTGAACAGCGAAAGTGAAGACGGAGCCACACTTGTAAGTGCTATGTTGGATGCCGCCGTTAGTAAAATCATATCCGAGAAAGAAGCGGCAAGCAGACGTATGGAAGAAAAGCGAGTTTAGAGCGCCTAGCCGCAATCAAAGAGCGAGAAGAGGCCCAGCAAGAAGCAGCCGCATTCGCCCGTTTCAAAGCCGAAGAGGCAGTGAAGGGGGTAATTTGAAAATAGTGCTTGACGAATCACTCAGTGAACCGTATCTATGATTTATTGCAACGATTTGGAGGACTTCATATGTAGAACTATCCACGCCGCGACGGATCATGGAGCGTGTACATCATACAAGCTTTGTACAATAAAGACGCCAAAAAACAGTGGGGAACGTACACGTGGGTAGATCGTTACGACAACCGCGTGCGGTGCGAAGCGTTGGGGCTTGTATACGAAGAAACCACATTGCAGGCATCCGGCAAAATCTGGCAGCAGTCAGGAATTCACGGCACGAAAACCTTGAATACGCTAAGGTAATTTTACGCCTTTGCCGACAAAATCACCCTGAACATACGCACAGAATTGTTCTGATGAATGTGTCACGGGCGACGGTCGAGGTGGCGGCGTGAAGGAGACAGCCCGCAGCCGCTCTTCTTTGGAAGAAGCCTACGAAATTAAAGATAATCGTGAAGAGGAGAACAATGACACCGGAAACTGAATCAGTGATCGAGAAACTGGTAAACCTTTTGAATCGCGCTGACGCGCGCACACAAACACTTGAGAATGCTTCTAACGAACAAACAGATTTAATTGCTGAGCTTCAAGATCAGAAAGACGTTGACGTAGATTACATCCAGAGTTTGGAGGCACAAATCCGCACTCTGATTGATCAAGCGACGGAGGCACAGCACCGTACAAATCTCCGCACGATTCAACTTGCATGGGATGCGCGGGACAATTATACCAACTATGGTTGGTGGGAATACATGGTAAATACCGATGACCGTAATAATTTCAGAGCACTTGCTGACGCAATGAGATGCAACGAAAAAATAAATGCAATTAAGTACGTACGCGCCGTGACAGGGTGCAGCCTTAAAGACGGAAAGAATTTTGTTGAAGGACTATTCCATAAGGAAGACATGGATTGAAGAATTGAGTTGACGAATCAGTTTGAACAGGCAATAACGTCGTTGATAATAAAAGGAGTAGGTAATGAATAAACCATCCGTAGGAAATGCTACCGTGGAGATAGAAATTTCATCTCCTATTTTGCGCAGCGGTTTAACGATACGCACGTGGACAAGTGAAAAATACGTAGACAGCGCGGCGCGGTCTATGTTAAATATAGCGCGATCAATTAACACCAATCCGAACGCCTCGGCTGACACCGAAATTCAAAATGGAACCTGAGTATTTAGGTGACTAACCACCGCACAACAGCACAGGATAAATGATATGAAAAATATTGACGAATCATTCGGCATCATCCATAAAAGTATCAACAGCAGAAGGAGAAGCGATATGAAACTCAACGGAAGCCCTATACTGAGCCAAAACATCCTCGCCCAACCGTACCTCGCGAAATTGAACGTAACTGCCCCGCTACAAGTTAGGAGAAACCATGTCCGAATTTATTTTTAAAGCTACTGAGTTTAGTTCCTATGGCACATTAGATACAGCGTTACAGGCAGCGAAACGCCACCGAAATGTGGCCATCAGCCGTGAATTTAACAACGCACTAGCGCGGTGGGATGAAACCGAAGGAAAACTTCTAAAAGAATGGGAAGAAGAATGCGATATTTACCGTACAGAACAGAGATGTTCTATGGAAGAACTGCAGAAAATACAACGCGTGATCGCTGATGAGTATGATAAAGCTGTTACAAAGTACAAGGCGGGTGGGCTTATTTATAGAATGTTCCACAACATTGAATCGTATAGCAGTTATGAGAAAAAAGTTTTCCAAGCTGCGGGATGGTATAAATATCGGGGGAGGTGGACACCGCCACGAAAAGAGTATGCGCCTAGTGAATACTACACGGGGGCACGAGAAAATGCGACGGGACGGCCCACGAAACCTGAGATTTCCAGACCCACACGTGGTCAATATAAAAACCAATTCACAGAGTTTTTGGATCAACTCGCGCCGTTAAAAGCCGCTTTAGCTATGGGCGCGTCTGAAATTCGTATAGATGTTTCGATGATGAAAACGTTCCTACGCGCACAGGAAGAATCTGATAAATATCTGAAAGGAATTACAACGTCCATTTAGATACGAGAACGTATAAGGGGCCTTGACGAATCACATACAACTACGTAAATATATACCAACAGAAACATTCAGGAGGTACTAAAATGGGAAGTTTTAATACAACGTGCGCGGTAACCAATGTCGCTGCTTGAATGCGACGACTGCGCCTTCACAGGTGAAAACGTCCCGACCGACTTCCACGAAATCCACATCACCGTGGGCGCTCTTGAGCATAAGACGGCAGATTTTGTCGCAGCTTGCGAAGAGTTAGAAGTGAAGCCTATCGTCATATCGTATAACAATCGGGACAACAACACGTTTACATTGTCTGATCCGATGACGTCACATAAGTTTCGCGGGACCGAAGTGGAAGCACTGCAGGAGGCAAAGAGAATCAGCGAAGGGCTTAACTTCGCAGGGTTCTACCCAATCCGGTGTAAGATCGAGACTACCCTCACGAATCCTATTGTGGAACAAGGGAAGGGTTATTTTGAATCTCATATCGGAATCGACCTTCCGAAGGACCGAATCGAGGACCTACGTGCCAACGCGAAATCCTTGGGCGCACACGTATCCGCGAATGCTTTCAAAGACCATGGTGATGCGGTTACACATATGGTGACAGTACGCGCTAACGCGCGTGACACCACACCAGCCAAGTTTCAATACCACATGCGCTGGATGCATGGTATGTTAGACAGCATGGAAGGCTTCAATGCAAATAAGTTGATTGTTGAATACTGTTGGTATGATAGCAATCGTGACCACGATAAATTATGGATGGGAGACAAAGTATGAAATATGATACCTTTTTAAAAGCCGTCGAGGCTGTGAAGATTCCGCAGCATGATTATTCGTCTAACAGAAGCACCGGAGTGGGCACACACGACCTTCGAGAATACGACTGGGGACGTGAAAACGACCGCGACGAAACCGTATACGTATATGATCAAGTTTTTTAACTGGCGGAGTCTCAGGTGGATCATGTTGGGAGGACTCTAACCCCACTTCATATACTACAGGAGGTTCTCTTGGAAGATTCGGCGCACTGGATAACATTGTGCGTGCGCTGGCTCCAAGCATATCGTTCTCAGAGTATGAAAGTATTCTAGAGAAAGTCGAGCGCGATTCTTATACAGATTATGAGTATTACGGGAATCAGACGACTTACGTATACCAGCGTATTTCTGTTCTCGATCTGTGGGGAATTCTATCGCAGTGTATGGCCCTGTAAGTGCCCGAAATAACTTTCATAATAGGACTCCCCGCGTCTGGAAAAACGACGCTGGGGAGGTCTATGGGGATACCTTTTTTTGAAGATGCCGAGGAAATTCCGACAGGAATTGAAGGTGATTTTGCGTTAGATTCTCCTTTCTTTTGTGAAGAGAAATCCCTAGAACGTGCACAACTTTCTGCGAGGAAAATGTACCCGAACCACAAACATGTTTTAATATTTTTTGAAAATAACCCACATCAATGCCTAATCAATTCCCACGAGCGCGGGGGTCGTCGGGTTTCTGGTTTTATTAGGCACATGTCACAAAGATATAGACCACCGTGTGATGCTATACCAGTGTGGGATTATTTTGAAAACAATACTTGACAGATAAAACAATCTACGATATTTGTCAGGAGAAGCATCAAACACAGTGTTTTAAAATACACAACAAATCACAGGAGAGTTTTTACAGATGGATAGCCTAATCGACTTTCTACGAGAAACGAGCACCGCACGGAAGCTGTACATAGGAGCTACCGCAGCATTCACCACTGCAGGACTTGCGGGCGGAGGTATCGTTTCTGGTGCCTATGTACTTGGATGCTGCCTCTTTTTTGCAGCACTTTGGGAGGTAGTTTAATATGAGAAAACAAAACAAAAAATGGAATATTGATAGCATCAAAGCTGCTGCCGTTGCTTATGATGACATATCTAACTTTCGTAAGAATTCTCCGAAAGCCCACGCTGCAGCGCGTCGACTAAAAATTTTAAAAGACGTGACAGCCCATATGATCGAAACACAGGAACAGTGGAACCACGAAAATGTGGCCAAAACTGCCGCGCAGTACAAAACACGCGGAGAGTTTTCGAAAGCAGCGGCAGGCGGATATACATTTGCACGTCGTAAGGGAATTCTCGATGAAATATGTGCCCACATGCCCAGCAATGTTTCCAAAGCAAACGCAAAGTGGACCAAGAGTACAATCATGGCGGAGGCGGCTAAATTTCCTACGAAGTCAAAATTTCGTACTGGAAACAGATCTGCATATGTAACTGCATCGAAGATGGGAATTCTTGCTGAGCTGTTTGGGGATCTGAAATAGATGGCTGATCTAACATTATTTGAACGTGTCGAACTGCACACGAAAGGCAATCCAGAGGACAGTCTCGTACCAGATTTGGCGTATGAGATTGGACGACTGCAATATGGGTTGCGGATGATCGCGGACAATACATTTTCGGACACCCCCCACACTGCTGTTGAAGACGTGCGTTCATTTGCAGACCACCACTTAAAGGAAGCTTAACATGTTTTATTTAGTGGCTTTCGCCTATCTTTTCGGCGTCGCAGTATCTATATATTTGGGGACACACACCACTCCTGTGCCAAAGGACAACGCACCTAGAGGGCAGTGTGAGGCGTTTCAGTACGGAGATATGATGGTATGTGAAACGTGTAGAACATCATGGTACATCGCCAAATCTTACGCGCCGCCGTGCTTGGGAGACGGAACATGAAAAACACCAAACTAAAAGCCTATCTGGTCAACAGTGATTGGGCAGAGGACAACACGTCAATACAGTTTGCACGCCATGCCATAACAGCGCGAGTGAACGGCTTGAATGACCTGAGTTGTGATACGGATTGCCTAGAAGGATCACGGTGTAACCGCGCCCCCCAATTGGACCAGTACGGGAGTGCTGGAAACGTGCCTGTGTGGCTTTTGGTAGAAATGGGGTGGGGGGGTTTCGAGTGTTCGGGGTGTGGACTAGAATTCAGCGCGGATTCTTTGAATGAAGAAAACAAGAATATCATAGATATCGTAGGAGACTACGGGGGATTGTGTTTTTGCGATATAGCATGCCAAGATGACCACAATCGGTTCCTACACGAGGAGAGAAATTTTGAAGCGATTGAAATAGACCGCATAAAAGCGGAGCTGGAGGCAGCGCACCCTAAAGGAATTGTATACGACGAAGTTAGTCAACATTTTCATGCCAGAAAAAATAAAAACGGATGGCGTATTGTTCAAGCGCAGATTCATTTCAGATTTCCAGGATCAACTACAAGGACATGTACGGCAAATGTTACAGAAAAAGAGCCTAAGATGTATATTTTAGTTACGCCAAACGACCTTGTGGCCTATAATACATGGAAAGAAACGCAGTATACGTAGTTATAACATAGGGAGATTTCAAAGATGGATCTTGAATACATCATAAACACTACAAGCCGGATGGAGGTTGGACAAAAACTTATTATATCTAGGTACGAACTTAAGGAACTGGGCGGTTATAACTTTTTAACCGGAGAAACCGTAATCGACCGTATAAAATCCAATATAATTGGTTCTGCAACACAGTTTCGATTTACCTGTGATCTACGTACTGGAGATTTTATAATTGATAGAATACGATCTGACGGTAAACGCCGACACGTAGATCACGACCGCAGACACTTGTATCACGAGCCTGTTGAGGGGATATTCATGAGGAGAGAATTAAATGCATGATGACGTACTAAAGGAAATGCAGAAAGCGGCGCTGGATATTGGACACGTTGAATGGGGCACAACCCATGCGCGGGATTCAGACGGACATGCAGAGCATATCCGCAACACTATAGATATTACAGCCAAAACGTTTGACCAGACTGGGGATCAAATGATGCACGGACTGTACGTAGAGGGAACTAACATAGTTGTAAGCCATACAGGCACATCGCCGAACAGCCCGACGCATGCAAGAATACTGACCGCTCTATGGAATAAATTTGTAGACGATGCGGTGGCACAGATGGAGCAATCAAATGGATAGAATATCGCCTTTATTTTTTGCTTTTACCAGCGGAGCAACATTCGCGATGGCCTGCGCTTCTGCGCCTGCAAGTTTATTTACGGTCTCTGCCGCAGCAGCAGCTTTGGCGTATTTAGGTACACACCCAAAGGAATCTGCGGGATGAAACAGCCAGAGACCCCCGAAGAGATCGCAGCATACGAGACTTGGACCCGAGCACAAGTCGCCTCGTCAGAAGAAAAGGCGGCGTACGTATCCAGAATGATGGCAGACATCAAGGCGATTGAGAGTGGCGAAGTGCCTGATGGTTTCGCGGGCCTGATCCGAAGCTCTAAAAAAGATGCCCTGAAAGAGGCGGGCGACGTTATCGAGTGCTACCACAAGAACACGGGCATTGATTTAGGCGCGGCGTCAATGATGCCGTTCTACGACGACACGATGTCCAAAATAGACAACTTGCTAAAGGAAACTGACAAATGATCAAATGGGAGAATAAATTTGCCCGTATTATCAGATCTGAGGTCGACGCGTATTTATCTGCCATGGGGGCTTTTGGGTGGGAGCTTGTTGCTGCGTCATGTGATGACCACGGGCAGCACGAACTTTATTTCAAGCGTCCCGAACCAAAGGAAGGTGAAGCGAATGTCTAACTGGTCTTATAAAAAAGGTGCGGGGAAATGGTGTCCTGAGAACGACGGATCATATCAAGCGGAAATGGCAGCGATACACCGTGAAACCGAAGCCCCCGAGGAAACAATGACACGGCTTACTGAAATGGAACTACAAGACGAATTGAACCCGGACATATAAACTGGTATCAGTTTATGCGTCTATTAATCCTCCCAATAGGAAAGATTAACCATCTCACATCGGGCAAGCGCACGCACATCGCGCCCTCTAAAATTTGTGACGACAACTTTGGTTTCATTGATAATACTTTGATCAAAAATACCATCCATTTTTTGGCAAGCCTCAAGAGCTATCGCAAAGTAAGGCGTATGATTACTGCCATAGATTCCCAGCCAAACGGTGCGTTCTCCTAAGAATTTTGCACCGGATAGTTCTTCGATTGGGTTTACATCTGAAATGTAGGTAATGAAACCGTCCTGTAACTCCCGCATTTCTTCTGGTGTTTGAGCCTCGGCGACGGTGGAAAGCGCGAGCAACGCCGGAGCAATTAATTTATTAATATGCATATTTTGGTCCTCCTCTACGGATTAAATTATGGCATTTGGCAGCGAAAAACGAATCACCCACCATTACGCTTTCTACTATGCTACATACTTTTATAACGACACGCAAGCGCTTTAATTCAAGAATCCTCGTCCCAAGAAGTACCTAAAGTAAATACATCTTGAGTTTTTAAAAAGAATCGGTTAGAAAGTTTTAAATACATATATGACCAACAACTGGAGGAACACCTGATGACTGAATTATTTATTGTATCCTACGTAACTGGAATGGTACCAGAATTGACCGAACACACTGTACCTGTTCGGGCTGACAGTCTATTACAACTACAACTATTACTTGACGCGGCAATAAAGCATAAAGAAGCGCAGAGAGACCACCTTATGGAATTATTTGCGCGAGAGCCGAAGCTACCTTATGGAGAAACACTTACAGATTGGCCCGCCAATCCTATAATTAAAGAGCAGGTACATTTACAAGAATCTTTGTTGGGGAGTTACAAAGTTAGTGGCCGTTTCTTCGCCTGTTTGGATGACTTAAACGGTGTAGAAGATATGGAAATTCTACCGATTGAAAAATGGGAAGACCAATTCAACAATGCCGATGCACAAGATGACGCCCGTCGTCACATCGCCAACGGGGGCCAAGTAAACTAGTGGTCAGATTTATGCATAAAAATAAGGAGATATTAGAGTGATCATCGGACTAGATTACGACGACACCTGGACCCGTGACCCCGAAGGATGGTTCACGGCTCTTTTAGTGTTGAAGCGGAGAAACACACTAATTTATGGCGTAACCATGCGCCACCCCCACGAAGCTGGCGGAATGGATCATCGCTACGATACTTTGTGTGAAAAAGTATTCTTCACAGGGCGTAAGGCAAAGAAAAAATTTGTCAACGACCGAGGGTTGATCGTGGATGTTTGGATTGATGACAACCCCATTTGGGTGGAAGTTGATGCTATAAGATAGTACTTGACACTAACTACTTTGATACGTATCTTGTAATTAAGACGAATCAATAGGAGGATCATATGCAGCCATTTTTAAGTAACCCACGGGTCGCGCGTGCATTTTACTACATGGTTAATGCCCATAGGGAGCAAATGTACGGCGATTTGCCTTATTTCACACACCCATTGCATGTAGCCGAAAATCTCCCCAATCCCACTGAGGATGAACTGGTAGCAGCTCTTTTACACGATGTTCCAGAAGACACCGTGTTTACGTTGTCAGACATTGCACATGAGTTTGGGGACAACGTACACCACATTGTTTCGTTGGTAACAAAAGACCCCACCCTGAATTATCAGGGAAACATTCTACGAGTAATAAACAGCAAGAACCGCGCAGCAATGAAGGTAAAGTGGGCCGATAATATGGCCAACATGGCATCGGACAAGTCGCATATGAGCGCAGAACGACGCGCCCGACTCAATAAAAAATACGCAGGTAGTTTTCCACTCCTGTCAGCAGCGTTAGGATTATAAAATGATAACACAGATAGATATCGATGGATTTGTGGGTGATGATGAGGAGATTCTTAGCGAATTTTACGTATCAGACCAGAATGCATTCGATCATATGGAGTACACGCTAAGCATGGAGGGACCTTTCGCAGAATTGTTTGAAGAAGAGTTGTTTGATTTCTTCCAATTTGCATACCATTTTTGGGGGGAGTATATCGGCATGGACGGCGTCGATTGGGTGTCCATGTTCTATGTGTGGATGGGTGACGAATAAAGCGCTTGACGCTTTATGGCGAATCACTTATACCGATTGTAGAAACAAAGTAAGGAGGACCTCTAAATGCCCTGCAGAAGCGACCACATGGAACCAACCGTACGCGAACGACAACAGCTCGAAGCTGCGCAACACCTGGCGTATGTGTATGACAAACTTGACGTTGTAGTTCCGCCCGAAGTAATGGAAGCTGCAAACAATATTTATGACAACAAAACCGATAAGCACATGAAGACACTGTGCGCATTATTGAAGGAAGCGAGCGAAGATCAGCGCGACGCCCTTATCTATAACGCACGAGACCCGCAGGCGCGAAAGCTCGACGATTGGTGGGAAGAACACCAGCGCGAGGATGAAATTTCTCGCAAGGCGGAGGCAGAGAAAAACTACCGTCGTGTCAAAGATTTTCTAGGACAAGAAGTTGTTGTAGGAGACCACATTTTCTACAGCACAACAGGACGCAACGCAGAATCTCGCTTGTGCATTGTTACACGTTTTACGCCTAAGACGATGTTTGCCAAGGTTTTGCGCGGCAACCGGGGGGGATTCACGTTTACCGAGGACGTCGCCGTGAAGAACGATTTTGTGAAGGTACCCACCCCACGGGAAAATAAATGAAAACTTATACACACATACAACCAGAAAGGAACTATTATGAAAAACATTATCACAGCAGCACTAATTGTAACCGCGACAGCAACAGCAGCCGACACGGACGAACATCGGGATCGGTTTGAAAATACTACTGTAAGTAAATATACCCAAGCTGGTGTAACTGCCTCCGCTTTTCTCAACGACAACGTACTTAGAGTGTGGCTAACAGGCGGAGAGGGTGAATACGATCTTCTAGCACTCCATGTCTGTCAAGACATGAACCGCATGTTTCCTGCTGAAATGGTCAGGGAAGTTACTGTTAAAATCATAGATACTTCGGGTGAAACAGGAATCATCGGTGAAGCACAGTGTGCCTCGGTACGCCTATCAAACTGGAATGGGCAGTAACATTCAACTGTGATATTCGTAAATAACTTTGGTAAACGACCAATTTATGGGTTGCGAATCATCCATAGTGACGCTATTTATAGTCTATCGTAAAATTCTAGGAGGTATCTATCATGATCACATCAGGACAAAACAAAGCAGCTAAGGTAAAAGTAAACGCTGGAGAACGGTCTGAAATGCAGATCGCCGACGTCGCGAAAGTTTTTGATATGCTTTCTACCGGATTATATTCAAACGTCCCGCAATCCATCGCTCGCGAAATCGCCGCAAACGCTCGAGACGCCCACGCTGATAAGGGAAATCTTGATCAGCCGTGGGACATCACATTCCCGACCTCGTTTAATCCTGTGTTTCGAATTCGGGACTACGGTGTGGGCCTTACACACAAACAAGTTATGGGTTTATATACCAATTTAGGTGAGAGTACTAAAGAGACGTCGAACACAGGCGTAGGTAAATTCGGTATCGGATCGAAGGCTCCTTTCGCTTATATTGATAGCTTCTCTGTAATTGCGATCATGGATGGATTGAAAACGTTTTACTCTGTAGTAAAAGAGCCTGTTTATAAAGTAATGGACGAAGAATCCTCCAACGATGAACTCGTTACATTCGTTCGGTGCGACTCCGCCGGACTTTCCGAAGACGGACGCCAGTTCAACGCCGATGACGTGGTTCCTGCTGGAATGATCCCCGCCGTACACGTTATGGGACAGGAAGACACCACCGAAGATACCGGAGTCGAGGTGACATTCCCCATTGAAAGCGGGGACATTGAAAAATTCCGCACAGCGATTCAGCGTGTCATGTTTGGACATGAAGTGAAGCCCAATGTGGTCGATGCCACGGGCGTACCCGACGCACACTTTGAAGGCTGGAAAGAACTACCGACCATTTCGGAAGGCAGAGGGTGGAAACTTCTTGGAGAAAATCTAGAAGGATATCGTGGAAAGGCGTACGCCAAAATGGGGTGCGTGCTGTACCCAATCGATGTGGAATCCATCGATGGGCTAGACTATGGACAGCAACACCTACTCAACCATAGCATGATCATTGAATTTCCTTTAGGATCACTGGACATAACACCGTCCCGTGAAAGCCTTAAGTATGGTCGCCTGTCGCCAACCTCCCCAGCTATCGTAAAGCGTTTAAAGGGCATCATAGAAGACATGGTCAAAGAAACACTGGCAGTCTATGATAACTGCGACACATACTGGGAAGCGTGTCAAGCGTACCGCGACCACTTACGTAAGAACCTGCCACACGTTGTTCGTGATGCAGTGCGAGATAAAGCACGTTGGAATGGCGCAGAGCTTGAGGACATCATTAGTTGGAATCGACCTGAGGGCGTGGGTACACGACTTACAGGTACCGTACTTTGTGGGTCAAAGCTGTCTAACAGGGTACTACGCCATACAAGCGAAGCAAACTTACACATCACACCTACACCGAAAACCATTTTCGCCTTTGAAGACCTCTCGGCACAGGGAAAAACCACCAAGCGCGTGGCGGCGCGTATCAGACACTTCGCTGATGCGAATAAATCTGATATTGACACTATAGTGTGGTTTAAATACCGTGGAGGAAAGGAAGCCAGTGAAGAAGTTTCACGCATCCTTGATTGGGCTGATGGTGCCACTATTCTTGATGTTGCGGATCTTCCAGAACCGCCTAAGAACAGTATAACGGGACCACGCCGCCCAGTACAAGTGCGTCGTTTGCGCTACAGTTCTTTTGATGGACGCGTAGACCTGACACCAGAAGACTTTGAAGCAGGCGGATACTATATCCCACTTGAGCGCGGGGTTCCACGCGTTCCAAACGGCTACGCATCCCCTAGTGATATGTTTTCAGTATTGAAATCTTGTGGAGAAATTCCCGTCGGGGCGGACGTATATGGCGCACCAAAATCTTTGTGGAAGCACTTCGAAGGGACACAGTGGATCAGTTTGTATGAATTGGCTGACGCCACTTTTGCCAAACAATTTGACGAGGAAGCTGTGAAGCGTTCCAGAGCTATCAGCCTAGTAGTGAAGAATAGTTTCTTCCGCTTCTTAACTGAAAAACTAGACACGAAAAAATTTGGGGCAAAGAGCACCATCAAAAAAGCGCTGGAATTCCAGCACACCGTGGAAAGCATGCCAAAACCTGCTGTGGATATAATGATACAGTTAGCCCGCGCCGTAAACAGAGACGCGGACACGCATCCTGTAAATCACGAATTAGTACTAAAGTCCGCTGATTTTGAAGATGCCACCGATGCTGAGTATCCTTTGCTGCGCGCAATCAGCACCCACTGTCGCTATGCCGATGAGGTGCTTGACAAGCTCACAGAATATGTGCATACCTGTGACATCGCGAACGCAGCAACGAATCAAGCCGCTAACGCGGCTTAGTATAAACCAGAAACAAGGAGGCCATTATGCCTAGATTTACTTTCACAGCATCACCGCACTCGATCACAGTATTCGTGAACGGGCGACAGCACATTATTGGCGCAGACCACAGTGGATTCCGTGCGCTGTCTGAACACCTGAAACTCCCTGAGCACGACGCGCAGTTCATCGAGGACTGTGTGGACAAGGCTAAGTTCATCAATCGTATGACCGCAGGAAATATCACAGTTCAGGGGTCTACAGTGTATTACATGGGTAATCCTGTACATTCTACGCTAACATCAAAACTGGTTGAATTGTTGGATCTGGGATACGATGCAGAACCGTGGGCACTGTTTATGGATAACCTTATGCAGAACCCGTCTGAGAATTCAAAATCACAGCTTTTTGATTTCCTATCTTCCTTCAACGCACCGTTCACAGAAGACGGATGTTTTCTAGTGTTCAAACGAGTGAGCCAAGACTACAAAGACGTATACACCGGAAAATTTGATAACAGCATCGGTCAGGTTGTAAAGATGGACCGAAATGAAGTTGTTGATGATCCTAACCAAACATGCTCCGCAGGTCTTCACGTATGCTCGATTGGGTATCTGTCCAGCGGCTATGGCTCAACAGGACGTACAGTTGCCTGTAAAGTCAACCCACGTGATGTTGTATCGGTTCCGGTAGATTATAAGTTTGCGAAGATTCGATGCTGCCAATACGAGGTCATTGGCGATGTTGATGAAACAGGATCGTACACTGAGGATACAGTTGCAGACGCCACATACGTTGATACCCAAAATCCGACACAAGATATGCCTGCAGTTGTAAATGGATCTGGTATTGAATACGAGGTGTCTGGTTACGATATTTACATGGACGAATCTGTATCAGAAGGTGATCATGCGTATCACCCTGAAAGCGGGCGTGTAGGCTTAGTAGTAAGTGAGTACGTAGCACAGTATAACGATAGAGAACATCCGGAAAACGCGGACTGGCTCAACGGGTACGCTTCCGGAAATGAAATTTACCCAGTAACCATGTTAGAGGTAGATTTTGGGGATAATGTGGAAACATTCACCCTGTACGAGCATGACGACGATCTGGTTTTGGCAGAACTCGCGTATGTAACAGACGAAGAAGCCGAAGGGGTTGTTACAGATATGGAAAATGGTGGCGATCTTCATGAGGGAGAATTGATATCAGTGACACCCATGGGAATCGTATGCTACGTTGACGAAGATCCTGCAGAAATTGAGAAAACTGCACTAGAATGTCGTCTGTTGGGAGCTACACGTGACGATATGTGGCCTGCGGGTTACGATGTTGCGGCGCGTGTACCTGCCAACGCTTACTTGCGCCAAGAAAACACAACAGGTATTCCAGAACCAGTGCAACTTGCATCACGATCTGGAGTTACAATGGCATTTACGCCATCAGACTTTGTTGCTAAAGTACAAGAATTAGGGCAGCGTGGTTTTGATCGTCAATACGACGTACCGCGCACAACAGTTCAAGATGCCTTACGCCGTCTCGGCGACGATTGATAACATAGGTGGGCTACTGACGTGGCCCACCATTTCATTCTATTGTACACACCTCGAAAATTCCGAGAGGGCCGAGACTGTAGCCACCAACGTTATAAAGTCTCCGCCTGCTGAAAACGGTACTCAAGGAAGAAAGCTAATGAAAAGCGCGTCGGAGGCAGAATTCCCCACACTGACGCTGAAATAGGCGTTAAGAGGATATAATGGGTTAGGTGTGTACTATTGAGTGAAATATTTTGTTTAATTTATGAGTCGTAATGGGTAGTAGAACTGTTAATGGCACATTTAGAAAGGTCTTTTCATGGGAAATCTCCCAATCAGCGGCACGCCACGCTACATTTTTTCCCGTTCTGACGGGAAGATTCAAATCTTTTCGGTCGTGGATAACGTGCAGATGCTCGCAGACTGTGGCAAGGGCAGTAGTGTACAGAATTTTGTTGCAGAATGTGTCGATGAAGACGATGCACACACTTTACTTGATCGAATAAACGTACCGCGAAAATATCAACCAAACGTAAAGAAGGGGTAAATATATGGGATATTATACACAATACGATGTATCCACTGAGGGGGCCGATAAACGCAAAGCCCTCGCGGCGCTGGCATCCACGGTGGAATACGTTGGACAATTCACGGGCGATAACTCTTGGAGTACTGGTAATCCTGTCAAGTGGTATTCGTGGAAAAGAGACTTAGTATCAGTATCAACAGAATATTCAAATACGTTATTTATCGTGGAAGGTGCAGGCGAAGATAGCGGCGATATTTGGAAAGCTTGGGGATACAAAGGTGATATTGAAATAGTAACCGCTGTGATCGAGTTTCCGGAGCCTGTGTGGGTTAGCGGCGCTGTCCGAGCCAGCATAGAACGCGCAGAGGAAGAAAATGCACGTAGAATAGAGATGGAAGAACGTGCCCAACTAGAAATTTTGAAGGCAAAATACGAGAACACATGACACAGGGTGTATTTGAATTTCATAACGGCGGAAAGTACGCCGTTATGTCAATTCCAAACTACCCAGTCCGTGTTGCAGTTTCTGTCGGACGTTCCGAGGTGTACAATAACGACATGTACGGAAATGAAATGGCAGTATTTGATGAAATGTCTCCGTGCGTAAAAGATGTATTGAGGAATAACAAAAACCGCGTTAATATGAGCGAACTTCTCGCGGATTCGTCTGTACGAATGTTCTACGAGAAGGGCACACCCGAAGACTTCGCCGCGTGGCTTGATAAGCAATTCAAATGGGCGGCGAGAGAAATACGACAACATTCACGGAGGCAGGGATAATGGGACCGACTAGAGATGAAGGCAGTAATGCCACACATAAAAACTGGGTTCATTACGTATAGAAGGAGATAGAGAAAATGACTGTAAACCATTTATGTTATGATGTAGAGACGACCGGAGCGTGCTCAGGAGAGTATGCCGAAGCACTGTCCCACATAATGACTTTACAAAGCCAATGATAGCTATTCTTATCGCCCGTCCAATAAGTCACGTCATTGAAGATCTAACAAAAGATGGTGCAGAATTTATAGATAGAGATCGTATGCATGGTATCTGGCGCGGAAGTGAATTCAAAATATTTCATGCATATAGGAGAGGACACGCGGAACGGTTATGCGGGCACGTATTCACAGATTTTGCATGTTTCGGACGCATAGATCCAGAGGTACTTCACTACACAAAAACACGGGTAAGAAGATTATGATTAGATTTATTGGCGACATTCACGGCAAGCTGGATGAATACGAGACATTTCTTGATGCGGATGAAACCGTGCAGATTGGTGACTTCGGATTCGGTTGGTTCAACGATTCCCGACTGAACAAGATCGAAGGGTGGCACAGCAATAAACTGCTTGGCGATCACAAGTTCATTCGGGGCAATCACGATGATCCCGAACAGTGTATGAACGCTACAGGATGGATCAAGGACGGCACTTTCGACGCAGAGCGCAGCATCATGTATGTTGGCGGAGCATGGTCGATTGACTGGAAAATGCGCACGCCTGGCGTATCTTGGTGGCCTGACGAAGAACTTTCAGGGCGTGAGTTTATGGATATACACAATCAGTACGTAAAAAACAAACCGCGTATCATGGTAACACACGACTGCCCTGATGACGCAGCGCTGGCGATGTTTACATTCCCTAATTACTTTGGAGATTTTCGCAGCACACGCACTGGTGGAGCTTTGCGTGACATGTTTTATGTCCACAAGCCGGACCTGTGGATATTCGGACACTGGCACACACCGCGCGACGTCACGCTGGATGGAACACGTTTCCTATGTCTAGCAGAGCTTGAGGCCGTCGACGTCGATCCAGAAACTTTGGAAGTTTCCTTTGTTGACAACTAAACTGGTAGCGCCTATACAGGTTATATCGAAACGAATCGGAGGACTTAATATGAAACATGCTTTTGAACAACTTGCATTGATGACAGCGGTGACGCTGGGACTGGTGACAGCACCGCACGCGCTGTATTACGACAATCCACGTCTTGTGTTGGGATACTGGAAATGAGCGCACCAAATGTAATTAAACAGGCATGGTACTTCCGCGCCGATGCACAAAACAATTTTGGCAAAGCCGTGTATTTGTTCGGCGACAACTGCAAACGCAGAGGCTATGGTGGGCAGGCAAAAGAAATGCGGGACGAACCAAACGCAATCGGCATCGCCACGAAGAACACACCAACGTCTGGTAGTAATGCTTATTTCAGTGACGATGACTTTATTGAGAACTGTCGTGTAATTGCTACAGACTTCCGAGCCGCCTTTCAAGCACGAGATGACGGATTGATCGTAATCTTCCCAACCGATGGACTCGGTACAGGGTTGTCCGAGTTACCTAAACGCGCTCCGCGCACAAACGCATTCCTTGACGAAATCGTGGAAATGCTCTTCTCAGGAGGACAACCCGCATGGAAGCAGATTCTGAACGATTAAATCCTGAATGGCTACAAGGCCCGCTACGCGGGCTATTGGAAACACTCAACAATGATGGCTTTGAAGCCTTCGCTGTTGGTGGATGCGTACGTGATGCTGTCATGGGACGCCCATGTAACGACATCGACGTGTCAACCAACGCCACACCTGATCAAGTTTTCAACACGCTTTACGCTGCTAGGTGGAGAATGGTTCCTACAGGGGTTGAGCACGGCACATGGACAGCGGTCAAAGATCGTCACACATTCGAGGTGACAACTTACCGTCGCGATGTGGCTACAGACGGACGTCGTGCCACCATTGCATACGCTGATACCATGAACCAAGACGCTGAGCGCAGGGACTTCACCATGAACGCGCTGTACATGGACCTGAACGGGGAAGTATATGACCCAACAAGAACAGGCATTGAAGACGCCAAAGCAGGTCGTATCCGATTCGTTGGCGACGCTGCCACACGATGCCGCGAAGACTACCTACGCATATTGCGATTCTACCGATTCAATGCGACGCACGGCTTCGACAACATGGACAAAGATGGTATGATAGCATGCGAAGCGTACGCTGCCGGACTAAAAGACATATCGCGTGAGCGTGTGCTGATGGAGATGCAGAAGCTGTTATCTGCTGTTAATACGCGGTTCGACAATCCGTCAACAAACAACGCCCATCTGTGGCTGGTACTTACCCGCATGCAGTCGCATGGGGTGTTGGATGAAGTGTTCCCGCACGGACACACACTGTATAATCTGTTTGATCTACTGAGCGGCGAAAGTGATTTTGGCGGCACGAACACCGACTGGCGCACGCGTTTATATACTGTATGCGGCAAAAACGTACCGCTACCGTTGGCGAAAAAAGATCGCGTGTTCGTCGAAACGCTGGCGACTTTGTACAGCAATCCACAGACGCTGTCCCTCGAAGCGTTGGCACAGGTGCACGGCATGCCGCTTGCGCGCGAGCTGGGGTATCTGCGCAAAGACGACTTTACTGGCAGAGCCTTGCAAGTGGCTTCTGAACAGAAATTTCCTGTGAAAGCAGTAGATTTCATGGATAGGGGGTTTACACAGGGACAAGAACTTGGTAAAGCAATCCGACAGGCCAGAGAATTTTGGCTGCACAGAAACATGGCGGCAACACGTGACGAGTGCATCGCTGCAGTTATGGGTGACTGATATGAATGTGCGCAATGTAGAAGAAGTAGTTGTCCACGGATTCAATTTGACAATAGACCACAACATAGGACACCTTGTGGTATATCACGATGGAAATATCACATGGGACCAGCTACAGGCTGTGAAAGATTTTTTGTGGGGGCCGGAAACCGCCGCCATAGAGGTCTACCCACCCGCTTCTAAAGTGGTGCACAGTGTCAATGCTCGCCACCTGTGGCGTTTAGGCAGCGGCGAATTCTATCCAGATATGCTTGGAGAAGATCGTGGAGCGGACACTCTCCAATCCAGATACGTCCGAACATGGACCGCAGATACGGAGGACAACACATAATGTCAATTGAACCTACCTGTGACTTCTGTAATGCCAGCGACAAGTTTCGCTGCAAAACAACAAATGATGCCGCCGGGTGCGAAAGCTACCGTAAGCAGAACCGCATCCGCGCCTCGATAGGTGGCACAGTCTCAGGACGTGTAAGCCATACTGAACCAAACATGGAAAGCCAACCCAAGGCTGGACAAGAAATTTCAATCACGGTGCAGGGCCTACATGGACCAATAACCGTGATGGAATGCGGGACAAAGATTCTCGTACAACGCGACGGAGAATCTATCGCCGTCGATCCCGACGAGGCTGCGCAAATGATGACAGCACTCAACCAAATCCTAAAACTACGAAAGTGAGAACATGAACACACAACCACAAGTAAGCGTATCCGACATGGTTCTGGATTCCGTGAGCGATTCCATCGCGACGGTAAAGAGCATGCTCGGCCTCAAAACAACCACCGAAGTCCTTCCCTTCATGAAGGTCGTCATAGCCTGTCGCTCGTTAAATGGCGACGCACATGAACAGGTTGTGAAGCCAATCGTCGCTGGCATTCTCGAACAGGTCGAACTGAACCCGGTCGAAAACGCCGCTGACCGTGAGAAAGCTGTGGAATATGCGGAGCTTATCGCACTGTCCATATCGGACGCGACGCAGCTTATCTATCAGGAGATGCAGCGCCAGGTGCAAGAGCGTGCACAAGCCTCTGGACAAATCCCACTGGGCAGTTAAAGAAAAATGATCCTGTCCGCAATTTAGTTGTTGACAGGATCACACACCCCTGCGTATACAGGGTACACGAAACGAGGATTGTTATGAAGCGCTCACATGTGTCGGCATACTTCTAATTTTCTTTTTTGAGTAGAGCACAAAGCCTCACGCTTTGGCGCTTCTTATCAGTCCTCGGATTTATGAAAGAGAACGCATTCGTTGACATACTTCTAACAATGGTCAACCTGCGGGTCGTTGGTTCGAATCCAACCTCGGTGCTTGCATCGGGTAGCTCAGTTGGTAGAGCAGCAGGCTTTAAAAGTCGCGAGCTTGTTCTTTTTTATAAATTCGAGATTGACAATATACCACCAATCAAATAGGTGGAACGTAATATCCGACCGCATGTGATGGCATACTTCTATCATGCATTTTAGCAAAGCAAAGCCTCACGCTTTAGTCGGACCAAAATAGAAGGAGACGCAAGATGATCGACGCCCGCATTATGAGCCTTTTTGGTGCAGTTCTCGTTGAGGACAACGTACCAGCAAACGAAAACGAAGCCACAGTTGTGGACATCGCCGCCTTGGCGCTTGAATACCGCTACTCGCTGACACCTGAATTCGTTCAGAAGTTGGAAGCGATGACCGGAACCCAGCGTGGCACGATCTTCATACGCATCGGCGAAGCGCTCTCCACAAACATCGACGGCATCTCGGCGAAGACCTCGCCACTGTACCGACAGTTTCCAAATCACACTATCGTGCCTCTTGAAGCACGTATTTCTGTGTGGATGCTGCGTGCACTCGGAGCCGCCCTCGAATTTGACGCACGTGTATATGGTGCTGACCCGGTAACAGGGTTCCAAAGCGACATGCATGGCGCAAACGTGGACTTCGATAACGAATACACGCTCGAATTCAAGGCAGAAAAGGGTAACTCTCGCCGCAAGATTCGCTTCTTGAAGCCAATGTCCCATGCGGATTTGGGCGACAAGGCTGCGGCAATGCTGGGCAACCTAACACCATTCACACCGACCGAACTGGCTTTCGTCAAGTGGTCACTGGATGCTGACATTGTATCGAGTGAAGTTGTACGCAACGTGAAGTTCCGCGAAAAGCTGCCCTTGGTAGCCGCAGACCTCTCAGCGGATGTGTATGCCTCTCTCTGTAACTCTGTCACAGATGTTTTACGTCTCGCTGTACACCTGTCTGGAACGCAAGTCGTTCGCAAGACCGGAACCGGATGGCGCGCACACCTCGTATCCAATGTAACAGTGGAGCCAGACTTGTCTCTCAACATGAATCCACGCTTCAAGTTGAACAAGAACCAAGGCAAGAAGATGATGAAGATCATCGACGCAATCTTGGAACGCGGCAACACCGATCACGAAACAGACTTCATGCGTAACGTTGAATTCTGGAAGCGCTTTGCATCCCACGTTGCAAGCAACCGCCACAACAAGGTCGCGCCGCGTGCCGCCGAAGTCCTGCGCACCCTCCGCAAGGGAAACATGCAGTCGTGGGAGCAAAAGTATGCTGCCGCACCTATCGGCTTGAAGATCGATATGGCAATGCAGCGTCCGGGCGAGCTTGCTCGTCGTATGACTGCGCTTAGCCGTGCAGTTGATGCCGAAGGAAAAGGCCGCAACCGTTTGATCAGCGCCGCGCGTACAGCGTTGCCTGAGGTAAACGCGATGACATTGCTACAGCTTAACACGCACATGGCGAAAACGGCTAACACCGTGAATCGTTTTCACGCGCTGCCTAACGGCACGTTGATGAAGTCTGAGCGTGGACGTGAGCCTATCCCGTTTACGGTTAAGGCGGACCTTGAAAAGCACCTTCGCGAACGTCTCGCAGGGACCCTGTCTTTCAGCCGCAAGGGTATTCCATCGGATGCCTACGGTATGTTCGTACCTGTCGGTGGTCGCAATGCTTCTGAGGGGGACACGCGTTCCAATCGCGGCGACCGTGTGAAACTGTCCTTCGAAGATTCGGATACAATTCGCTTCTTCTTGCATTGGCACGAAAGCTGTGACGTAGACATGTCAGCGGTCGCGTACAATGAAGATTTGGACAAGCTGTTTGATTGTGCCTATTACAATCTGAATGGGACTGGGATGAAACATTCCGGCGACATTTTGAACGGAAGCAACGGCGCAGCGGAATACATTGACATTGACGTGGCGAAAGCTAAAGAACGCGGTGTTCGTTATATCCTCATGAACGCGAACGTGTACAGTGGAAACAACTTCGATACGTTTGAATGTAATGTTGGTCTGATGATCCGCGACGGGCAAACGGGGCACCACTTCGAGTGCTCAACCGTGGAAAGCAAAATGTCTTTGGACAGCGCCAACCGTAACTGCACGCCAGCCCTGCTGGACCTAGATACGGGTGAAATGATCTATGTTGACCTATCCGGCAACTGGAACCAAGGCGCGAACGTCCACGCCAAGGCTGGAACGCTGAAAGAAACGTTGGATTATTTTGTCAACTATGGCAAGTACCGCACGTCTTTCGGGGATATAATCGAGTATGCGGGCAGCGACGATCCAGATGCCCCAAAGGCAACGGTAGGTGCCCTACGCGCCGCACAAGACGAAATCTTGGCTGAAATGGCTGACGCATAAGAACTGACCCCGATTCTGCGGGTCTTTTCATTTTTGGAGGTTGCGAATCGTTTCATAATTTCCTATATACGTTTCAATTGAAATGAAATGATTTGGAGATTTCACATGATCGAACTTGACGACAGAACTTTTATGCCCACACTGAAAGTATCATCACCGATGCTAGTAATGTTTCATGCAAAATGGGCAGGGCCTTGCAATCTGGCGTTACCTAACTTCCAATCAGTGGCACAACGCCGAGGCAATGAAGTTATATTTGCTACGTTCGATCTTGAAGACAATCCTAAAATTCCTGCGGCGTATAACGTGCGAGCACTTCCTTTATTTCTTTCTTTCTTCGATGGAAAGCCTGTCGGAATGAAAGCAGGCGCAATCACGGAAGAGTTGATAGAGAGTATGTGCGATGCCGATTAAAGAGGACCCCAAGGCTCTTTGGGAAATTCTCGTCCCTTGCCAATATAACGACGGCACTCCGGTTACCACCAAACACCACAAAGAGTGGGACCGAAAGGTGATGATGGTGTCCGGCGGACTGACCATCCTAAAACCCGTTACAGGGCAATGGTCCTTCGGGGGCAAAGTGTATCGGGACCGAAATATTCCTGTACGCATTCTCGGAACGGATGCTGATATTTCCAAGATAATTGGGATGACCATGATGCATTACGAACAACTTGCCATCATCGCTTATACTATCAGTGAGCGTGCACAGGTATTCGAAACGCCTCAGGGAATGGTTGACAATTTTTTTTT
>Ga0055584_100001323_pt1 | contig 24305 bp, 21 predicted proteins | sample OSDHelmetaG_FD_58716 | JGI IMG/M metagenome (GOLD analysis project Ga0055584, IMG submission 58716) | Pelagic marine sediment microbial communities from the LTER site Helgoland, North Sea, for post-phytoplankton bloom and carbon turnover... | ecosystem: Environmental > Aquatic > Marine >...
TTAAAACCTCTCTCTTAAATCTTTACCCTTAATAGTTCACTTTTTGCTGACGGTATACAGACATACCAATTCGATACCCCAAAGACAATTGAACCAAACCACGATCAACCGCTTCCTCATACAACACGTCTTTCATAATAGGGAAGCCATATTGACCTGTTTCCGTATCAAGACGACTATAATACACGTTTAACTCAGGTCCACCATTAATCATCAACTCATCGCCCCACTGGAAACCTAGATAAGGCACAAACTGATTTAACAAGTTCAAGACCTGTTTCTCGTAGCTCTGTTTATATAGAAAGTTGGATTGCACTTCGGCACCAATAACAAGACCTCTTTTAAAAATATGTCGACTACCCAAACCGTAACCAAGTGCAATTAACTCTTGTTCGAAATGATACCCTGCCGCAAGCATGTTATAGAATTTGTTTGACCCAGTTTTAAATACAAGCTTGGCTGGAATGGTATTCGAGTGATGTAATTGTAAATCAAACAAGCCTGACCGATTGATATTCAACAAACCAATACTTACTCCATTTTGGATGGTATCACACACGTTTATCAACCCAATTTGAACTCCGTTTAATTTGGTGCAATAATTCAATAAACCTGTAATCTGTACTCCGTCAATCGATTTTAGGGCAATATTAAATACTCCACTTATCTGACTTCCTGCGACTCGGCTTCCATAGTTGGCAAAACCTGCAATTTGTGCGCCATTTAACTGTTTTGTTGATACGTTTAAAAATCCCGCAATTTGTCCACCATTATTATCTCGACCAATATTCATAAACCCGACAACCTTTAGGGCGTGGGACTTGGTCCAAGCACTATTCAAAAACCCAGCAACTTGTATGCCATCAACACGGGCAGTTACATTCGAAAATCCAGCAACTTGAATACCTTGAACACGCGACCTAGATGAATTGACAAAGCCTGCAATTTGAATACCTCGTAAGGTTAGGTTGTTGAAATTTGAAAAACCAGCCACCTGAATGCCGTTTGTTCTTCCGCCAACAAAGTTGGTAAAGCCAGCGACTTGCAGGCCATTGACATGGTATCGTACCACGTTTGCCAAACCACCAAATTCCAATCCATTGAGAGAATGCGCATAACCTGCCAATACGTTTAGTGACAGACTATTTGACGTAACCCCACTCATACGCTTGTTCGTTCCAAGCGTTGGCAAAAAAGACACTTGTCCTACCTTGTGTTGCTCTAACGACAGATTTGAAGTGTGCATATAGGTTTTGTTTGAAACAAACATTTGAACGACTGCCTGAGAATCTAAGGCCGTTGGTTCATTAGCTAGTTTCAATGAATCTTCTATCGGTTGCAAAGCAATCACAAGGTCTTTTATTTCCTGTTGCCGCAAACGTATTAACGTATCTCGGTAGTTTTCTTTTGACACAAGGACATCCACATAATCTGAATTGTCTTCAACCTTTAAATTATACGATCCATCGCTTGTCGACAATGTCGTTTTGTAGTTACTGACTTCGTAGATCGACGCATTAGAAATCTTTTTACCAGATTTCGCATCCACCAACTTTCCAGAAACAGCGTACTGTTTTTTAGAGGCATTGGTCTTCTTTTGATGGATGATTACGTAACTCCCGTATTCTTTATATTTGAAATCATCCGACAGCACCATCGCTAACACATCGTCAACGCTTTTTTGCTTAACGTGTAATGTGATTGTTTTATCGACGTCTACGATTTCTGTTGGATAGGAGACTACGCAACCTGCCTCAATTTCTATTTGATCTAGTATAGATTCTAGCGTTACATTGTCCGCAGAAATAGTGACATTTTTCTTTAATATGCTTTGTGCATACAACGAACCACTGGTCATCATCCACACAGCGAAAGTCAATACGTGCTTAATCTGCATTGTATAGGATTATTTCGCCGTTATCGGCTTTTTCAATTTTCAAATTCAACGTACTCGACAAGATGTCTAAGATTAAATCTATGTCTTGGTCTTCAAAACGTACGTTGATTTTGCGATGTTGTTCAGTTGATTCATCAACACGTATATTCACCTCGTACAACCTGTTTAACGTCTCAACAATTTCAATCAATTCAGTCCGTTTGAAGGTGAGTTTTCTGTTTCTCCAAAACTGACTAACAACAACCCGACTTTCTCGTTTAATGAGCTTACCAAGACCCTGATAGAAAACACCTGTTTCACCAGCGACCAATTTGATTTTTTGATTTTTATAACCCAATTCAACTACACCGGTTTCTACTTGCACTTCAACACTGTCTTGTGTCTTGGCATCTACATTAAAACTAGTTCCCAACACCTTTATATCCAATTCTTGGGTATGGATGATAAAAGGTCGTAAACTGTCTTTGGTAATATTAAAAAAGGCTTCTCCTTTTAATTCAACTTCCCGCGTTTTCCGCTTCTGATTGTCGCTATATACCAACGTAGATGATTGGTTTAGTTCAACTTCAGAACCATCTTTTAAAACGATTTCCTGAGCCTTATCACTGGTGTTTACTTCTACTAATTGATTAGGAGAATTAAACTGAGTAAACACCAAATAACCAACCGTCATACAAACTGCAACAATCGCCGCTACACGCATGAACAATGGCAACTTGCGAATTGACGTTTGTGGCTTCGCGATCTTTCGTTCCACTTTATTCCATGCAGCATCTGCATTAAAGTCTGTCACATTATTAGCCTCAAAGTGTGCTGTGTCTGACTCTAACCAAATCAATTTAGCTTTCGCGAATAAATCGGCGTTTGCCTCAGATTGTGTTTTCCATGAAGAAATAGAACGCGTTTCTTCGTCAGTGGCTTCCCCTTCGAAAAACCGAGCTAACAATGTGTACGTTATGTCATCAAATTCTTGATGTTCCATTCTTTTCTATTGTATTGACAACTTCATCATCATCTACCCCTATTTATGTAACATATGAGACCAAATTAATATCGCCAAAGGCAAATATGAGCCTAAAGCTTTTCGTAAAATCTTTAGGGCCTTGCCCATATGTATTTCAACTGTTTTTATAGAAATGTTTAATTCCTCCGCTATCTCACGATACTTTTTATTCTGAAATCGACTGAGTTCAAAAACCATCCGACATTTATCTGGGAGTAAATCCAATGAGTCTTTGATTTTTGTTTGCAATTCTTTTACTTCAAGTTGGTCTGTTGCTGATACAAAACTTGAATGTGTACTGGCGGCATATTGTTCGTATTTGTCGACTACTTTTTGGTGTTTAAAGTAGTTAAAGGCCGCATTTCGAACTCATGAATAGAGATAGGATTTTAAATTAGTTTGTACATCTATCCCATCCATTTTTTCCCACAGACCACAGAATAGTCCTTGCACCAACTCTTCCGCCACATCTTTATTTTCGACATATTTAATCGCAAAACCGCATAGTTCACCATAGTATTGTTTGAATACCTTTTCAAACGTCGAGATGTCTTTCTCCTTGAGTTTAGCTATGTTGATTTGTGCCTCTGGCATTTATTCGGGAGAAAGATAAGGAAGCTTTTATTTTTGACCATAGTCTGGAATTAATGATTTAGTTAAACACTCAAGCAACTATTTAATTTAAATCTGGTCTATTATTTAAAGACATAAGAAGTTAATGGTCCCAATTTCTATATTGTCTTTGTCACTAAAGCATAAAAGCTTTGTCATGACTCCGACATTAAATCAGATGGCTTGTCAGGATTTTTGTAGGCTATATGCGACTTAACAAATTTTACAGTCTTTTATCGAAGATATCGATCATTTGACAGAGACCGTTTTCTTTATACCTTGTATCTTAAATAAAGACCCATATGAAAAAACCAAACACCAAAACACTCGTCCTTTTAATTTCATTCATCATTCTTATTTTCAATCAGTGTACGCTGGATAAAAACGACATGTTACCAGACTACGACATTGAAGTAGGTCAATCAGAAAATCACACTATATCTGGAGCTGTCGTTGATGAAAACGAACAACCAGTTGCCAATGCACGTGTAGACATTATGGGGACTGCAACCGTAACGGACGAACATGGATTTTTCTATGTCGAAAGCGCGTCAGTATATTCAAAGCATGCGTATGTGAAGGTAGAAAAACAAGGTTACTTTTTGGGAAGTCGAAGCTTCTACCCTAGTCCAGGAACCAACTTAGTGGATATTAAACTATTAAAGAAAACCAAAGCTGGCAGTTTTAAAGCAACGGATGGCGGTGTTGTTAATTTTGAAACGGTTTCTGTAGACATGGGAAGTGGTTTTGTAACTGAATCTGGTACCGCCTATTCTGGAAACGTAAATGTGAGTGGTACATATATCGACCCAACAGCTGATGACATCAATCAAATCATGCCGGGTAGTTTACGATCTGCAAGCGTAGACGGAGAATCGCTTTTAGCCTCTTTCGGTATGATGGCAATTGAATTAACAGATGATAATGGAAACCCATTGCAATTGTCGGAAGGAAATACCGCTGAACTAAGCGCATCCATTCCCGAAGAATTATCTTCAAACGCACCTGCTACTATTCCAATGTGGTATTTCAATGAAGAAAAAGGCTATTGGGTTGAAGAAGGTGAAGCCCAAAAAATTGGCAACAAATACGTAGGAAGTGTGAAACATTTTTCGTTTTGGAACTACGACATAAAAATTGATGCCCGAGAAGCAAATGGAACCATTCTTCATGAAAATGGAACACCTGTCCAGAACGTAAGAATCGAAATGAGTACAACTCAGGCCGGTTCTCGTGGTGGCAATACGTTTACTCAAGGCAAATACCGAGGTTTGATGCCCATAAATGTAGATATCACTATGACGATATCAGGAGGACCAAAAGGATTAACACCTTTTAAAGTCAATTTAATTGTACCAGCATCTGGAAAAATACAAGACATCGTTATTCCAGACGATATGTTTCCCGAACCGATTGAAGTGACTGGAAAGATTGTAGATTGTAATAACAAACCTACAGATGAGGCTAGAGTCATTATCGGTGGTAGGTATGTTGCAACGACAATCAATGGTGTATTTACTGCGGAATTGTTGACCAACAGTAATTACAGTTTAAGTTTAAGAAGTAAAGCCAATTATAAAAAACAAAAGATCAACGACATCTCTACAACCCAATCAAATTTAAATCTTGGCAATTTGCAGTTTTGTCCAGATGGTGCAACCAATTCTGTTGATGTAGACTATACAGATGATATTAAATCATTCTCCTGCTCTTACTACATTGATGGTACACAATTTGCGATTAATGGTGATTTCCTTGTGGGTCAGAATAAAGACAAAAATCAAATGAGCATCAAGATTGGCGATGGTGCTAGAGGTACAATCACTGGAAGATTTTTAGAAATCACGATGTTGTCAGATTTCAAAATGGACGGACAACCACATTTTTACACTTTTAAAGATGACAAGTCAGATAAATGGATGATTGACTTTACAACTGATTTAACACCAAATGACGCCATAGTTCCTGAAGGCATACGCGTTGACTTTTTCAAATGGGACTTATCCCCTGGAGGCTATAACAAAGTAATTTTCTTTGGAGCATTTCAAGAATTTGTTGCGCCCACGGGTCAATATGTGTCAAGGAGCCTTGAAGATGGCGAAATCACATTTACTATGAACGACTGATGTATTAACCAAAACTAGAACCAACCTTCAAAAAAGATCGCAGCCATAAAAGGGTGCGATTTTTTTTGTCTGCCTATTCGTCAGCAATTACGTTTTGGCTTGATAATGGCCTATTGAGAGATATGAGTAACAAAAAAGTCTCGTTTCTCTGGGCAGCTAAGGAATTTATCTGGCCAAGAAAATCAATCATCTTCCTCGGGTTGGGTTTAATCATAATAAAAAGTCTTGCAGGCCTAGTATTGCCCTATGCCAGTAAAAGTTTATTGGATGACGTAATTCCTTCTCAGGATGTCGCTTCCCTCAAGACACTTCTATTGGTGGTCGGACTAGCCATACTGGTACAGGCCATTATCTCGTTTGCATTAACCAGAATACTTAGTGTTGAAGCGCAACATTTAATCTCTGTTTTACGTGCCAAAGTGCAGCGTAAGTTACTCACATTACCCATCAGTTTTTTCGACAACAATAAGTCCGGCGCTTTAGTTTCTCGGGTAATGACTGACGTAGAAGGGGTTCGAAATTTGGTAGGTACTGGCTTTGTACAATTAATCGGCGGAAGTATTACTGCGGTGATTTCTCTGGTGATACTGATAAAGATTAATGCCATGATGACATTGTTTGTCTTAGTGCCTGTGGCGTTATTCGCCGTAATTGCACTCAAAGCTTTTAAATACATCCGGCCTATTTTTAGAGAACGCGGAAAGATTCAAGCAGAAGTCACTGGAAGGTTAACAGAAACATTAAACGGTGTAAGAGTGATAAAAGGCTTTAATGCCGAAGAACAAGAAAATAGAACATTTGAAGACGGTGTTGAACGGTTGTTTTTGAATGTAAAAAAGAGTTTAACCTCAACTGCGTTAATCACCAGCTCATCCACTTTTTTACTGGGCTTAGCCTCAGCGGGCATCATGGGAATTGGTGGTTACTTCATCATGCACGGCACTATGACCACTGGTGAATTTGTTTCTTTCACCTTGTTTCTTGGATTTATGATTGCGCCAATTGTGCAGATGAGCAACATAGGATCTCAACTTACCGAAGCGTTGGCAGGTTTAGATAGAACTCAAGAATTGATGGACATGAATGAAGAAGACAACGGTAAGGACAGGACCATCGTTTTAGACAAAATCACAGGGGACATCCAATTTGATAATGTTTCGTTTAGCTATGAAGAAAGCAAAGAGGTTTTACATAACATTTCGTTTGAGGCGAAAGCAGGCAGTGTTACAGCTTTGGTTGGTTCATCGGGTTCGGGAAAGTCAACCATAGCCAGTTTAGCAGCTACTTTTTTAAATCCAGCCGAAGGTATCGTTTCATTGGATGGTACTGATTTATCAAAAGTCAATTTGAGCAGTTACCGTCAACACTTAGGTGTTGTGTTGCAAGATGACTTTTTATATGAGGGAACTATTAGAGAAAACATTCTGTTTCCTCGGCCAAATGCAACCGAAGAAGAACTTCTAGCCGCAGTTGAAGGCGCGTACGTAAGCGAATTCACTGATAGATTTGAAGATGGCTTAGACACGGTTATTGGAGAGCGAGGAGTAAAACTTTCTGGCGGACAACGACAACGGATTTCAATTGCAAGAGCATTGCTAGCAAATCCTAGAATCATTATTTTAGATGAGGCCACATCCAATCTAGATACAGAAAGTGAATCCTTTATTCAAAAGAGTTTGAACATCTTGATGAAAAACAGGACGACGTTTGTGATTGCCCACAGACTAAGTACCATTCAACAAGCCGACCAAATTTTGGTGATTGAGGAAGGACAAATCGTAGAACGTGGAAACCATACAGAATTGTTAGCCAAGCAAGGCCGCTACTACGAATTGTATACCTACCAGAGTAGAATCTAAGTCAGAAAAAAGACGAATCACAGGTACGAGACTGTCATTTGTCATATACCAGCAGGCAAACGAAACTTACTTTTGGCTGAACCGAATTGCATCTAGCATTTGCACGGTTTAGAAGATTGCCAATGGGTCAGCAGCTTGCCAATTCTCAGGTTACCAAGGAAACTCGAATCAAATTCATTCGACATCTGTTAAACGATATCGATGCGATGGACCAAATGATTCGGGAGAACCGTTTTGAAACTGGCATAACGCGTATTGGTGCTGAACAAGAGTTATGTTTAGTAACCGATCAATGGAGACCAGCTCAAAATGCACAGGAACTCTTACCATTGATGGAAGATCCTCATTTTACAACAGAACTGGCACGTTATAACCTTGAAATCAACTTAGACCCGTTCGAGTTAACAGGTGATTGTTTCACAAGTATGGAGAACCAGCTTCGCAGTCTGCTACAAAAAGCCCACGAAGTTGCGAAGACCAAAAACACTAAAATTGTACTAACCGGTATATTGCCAACCATCAGTAAAGCTGAATTGCATTTCGATTATATGACGCAATCTCCCCGATACTGGGCAATGAACCAAGTTATCAAAGAAGCACGTGGTGCTGATATCGAATTAAAAATTAGTGGGGTTGATGAGTTGTCTGTAGCGCACGACTCCGTCTTGTTTGAAGCCTGTAACACCAGTTTCCAACTTCACTTACAAATTGCACCTGAAGACTTTGTTTCTAGTTATAATTGGTCTCAAGCGATTTCAGGACCTGTGATGGCCATTTGTACAAACTCCCCGTTATTGCTTGGTCGTGAATTGTGGAACGAAACACGAATTGCTTTGTTTCAGCAAAGCATTGATACTAGAAGAACGTCATTTGCCTTACGAAATCAAGAAGCACGTGTCAGCTTTGGTAATCACTGGGCGACCGGAAGTGCAACTGATATTTTTAAAAACGACGTTGCGAATTATAAAATCCTGCTGTCAAAAGAAATTGAACACGACTCTTTAGATCTTTTATCTAATGGCACCATACCAAAATTAGAGGCTCTTTGTTTAAACAACAGTACCATCTACCGCTGGAACAGACCCTGTTACGGTGTTGGCGGTGGAAAACCACATCTACGCATTGAAAACCGATACATTCCTTCTGGTCCAACTGTGATAGACGAAATGGCCAACTTCGCTTATTGGGTTGGGTTGATGTATGGCCGTCCAAATTCGTTTAACGATATCCCAAACCACATGGATTTTAGAGATGCCAAATTGAATTTCATCAAATCAGCGCGTTATGGCAAAGAGTCAATGATGCACTGGAACGGTGAAATCCATTCAACCCAATCCCTGACAAAAAATATATTCTTACCCATGGCCTATGACGGACTTAAAAAAGCAGGAGTCGATGAGTCGGATGCCACGCGACTGTTAGAAGTCATCGAAAAACGTACAAAAGGCCAATCTGGTTCGCAATGGAGCATTGCTCAGTTTAGAAACTTGAAGAAAGAATTAAAAACCGACGATGCCCTTATTCAACTGACGAAATCCATTTACAACCATCAACAAACTGAGCTGCCTGTTCACGAGTGGAAAACGACAGATCTTAAAAAAGTAATATCTGAGGATGCCTTCAGAGTCGGGCATATCATGTCCACTGGTGTGTTAAGTGTAAATTACAACGACCATGCAGACCTTGCCACCAGCATTATGGAATGGAAAAACATACACCATGTACCTGTCGAAGATGGCTCTGGTAACTTCTGTGGTTTGTTGACCTGGACGCATATGAAACGGCACAAACTAGATGAAGAAGGTGGATCTAAGATAGTGGATGACATCATGACCAAAAAAGTGATTTCTGTTCCGCCAGAATTAGAAATTAAAGAAGCCATACGGCTGATGAAACATTACGAATATGGTTGTTTGCCTGTTGTACGAGGAAAGCAACTGGTAGGCATCATCACAATTAAAGACGTACTTCCGTTTGACAAATAAACAGCCAGTTATCCATGCTAAACTTAAACAACACGTTAGTAAACCACGACCAAAACATCTGTTCCCCTAATCTATTTTACGCCGATAAACCAAACGACATTGAGAAGCTTAATGCGTTAATTCAAGAAAAACCGTTTATCAAAAGCATTGATGAGATAGATGGACAATTACTGGAACTTTTAAAACTGAGAAGTCCGAGTATTAAATACACAAAGGCGGAATTGGATAATGCCGTCCTTGAGTATTTGGATGGAATACCAACTCGTGAATATGGTGTTTGGGTCTATTATCCCTGGTTAGAAAAGCTGGTACATGTACTGAGTGAGAAAGACTTTATTGAAGTCCGCACCAATCGAAATCATTATAAAATAACCCCTGAAGAAGAAGCCGTTTTACACCAAAAGAAAATTGGCGTCATAGGTTTATCTGTAGGAAAAGCCATTGCCTTAACCATTGCCACAGAAAGCATTTGTGGTGAATTGGTGATTGCGGATTTTGATGTCATAGAATTATCGAACCTGAACCGCATTCAAACTGGAGTCCAGAATTTGAATACCAAGAAAACGGTGGTAGTTGCTCGTGAGATTTCCGAAATTGATCCATTTTTGAAGGTCACATGTTTCCATGAAGGATTGAGCGAAGACAACCTCGATGCCTTTTTTACCGAAGGTGGTAAACTGGACGTTTGTATCGAAGTTTGTGATGGTTTATTGGTAAAAATTCAAACAAGGCAAAAAGCGAAATCGTTAGGTATTCCTGTCGTGATGAATTCGAGCGATAGAGGTACCACTGACGTTGAGAGATTTGATTTAGATCCTGATTGGCCGATTTTCCATGGGTTGATTGACCATCTGGACCTATCGAAAGTAAAAGAAGCAAAGACCAATGAAGAGAAAGTACCATACCTGCTTCCCATGATTGGCATAGACACAGCATCGGAACGCCTGAGAGCTTCGATATTAGAAATCGAAGGAAGTATTACGACGTGGCCGCAACTGGCGTCTGGAGTGATATTTGGTGGTGGCATTTGTACGGATGTTTGTCGACGTATCTTACTGGACCAGTACACCAAATCTGGTAGATATATTGTTGACGTTGAATCCATTATTAATGATGATGTCGAAAACGATATATTAAAACACCAGTTAGAAGAATATGCGGTCGACAATCCAAAAATTAGCTTGTCGGACTACCAAACAGAGTTACAAGAAGCCCAACAAAAACTGCTACAAAGAGACAAAAGCAATACGGTTTCACTTACTGAGTCACAAATAAAAGAATTGGTAACTGCTGCGATTCAAGCGCCTTCAGGAGGCAATGTACAACCTTGGAATTGGGTGTTTCAAAACAATACACTGCTTTTATTTAATGATATACAGCGTTCAGATTCCGTTTTAAATTACAACAACACTGGGTCCTTATTAAGCTTTGGCGCCGCAATTGAGAACTTACAGCTGACGGCTGAAAATCATGGATTAACAGTGGATAGCCATTATTTTCCTTTGGGTGCAGACAATCAGTTAATGGCCAGTTTTACGTTTGGCAATCAAGTAGCTGGTGCAAAAAGCCATCCTTATCCCCAACTATCAAAGGAAATATTCAGACGATGCACCAATCGAAATTTAGGTGGTCGACAAACCATCGATGATCAAACCTATCAAAAACTTGAAGATAGTGTAAAAACTATTCCAGGAGCAAAGCTTCGCTTGTTCACTGACGATCAAGAGCTAGACGCATTTAAGGCAGTCTTGGGCGAAATAGACAAGTTGTTTATGACCAACCAAACGGGCCATGCACATTTTACAAAAGAGATTCGTTGGAACCAGCAAGAAGTTGAGACAACGCGTGATGGGATTGATATCAATACCATTGACTTAACACCAACAGAGCGTGCAGGATTGATTTTGTCAAAGAACTGGAATGTGACCAAACACATTAAAAAGTGGCGGTTAGGAAATGAGTTTGGGAAGCTATCTCAAAAAGCAGTAGATGCAGCTTCGTGCCTCGGGATGATTACCATGCCGAATCGGAATCCAGACACGTACATACATGCTGGAATTGCAGTACAGCGGCTGTGGTTACAAGCGACAGAGTTAAACATCGCCTTACAACCTATGTCAATCTCTTCTTTTCTATTTGCGCGGATTGACGATGATCAATTTGAGGGAATTGAGGAAATCAGATCCGGTGTGATAGACCAATACAAGATTGTAAAGCAACTTGCCAAACTGGACACAAATGAAAAAGACATATTCTTTTTTAGGCTCTCAAAGGTAGACGAACCAAGCGTTTATGCGTTGAGAAGAAACGTTGAAGACGTCTTGATAATCAAATAGAAGACCTTACATCTTTTGATACCTTTGCAGAAACAGTTTCACACTTTTGAAAAAAATCAGTCACGTCTTATACGAAGCGCTTTTATCGCTTGGCTTTAGCGAACAATCTGCTCAATATACGAATCTTGTCGTCTCATTAATCCTCATTCTTGGATTAATTTGGCTATTGGATTATGCCTTGACAAAGCTATTTATTTACATCATTACCAAGTTTTCGGTTAAGACCAAAACCCACTTGGACGATCTATTGGTCAAAAATAAAGTTCCTAAAAACCTTGCTCATATTTTACCGCTTATCCTTGCCTTTAAGGTTACGCCATATGTCTTTACAGATTTTAAGCCATACATAGCCTATTGGGACAAAGGTTTGAAAGTTTGTGGTGTTATATTAATCCTCATCATTGTAAGAAGTGTTCTTAAATCTCTTGAAGACTATTTCAAGACACAACCAAATTTAAAAGACAAACCAATAGATAGTTACAGCCAGGTGTTCATGATTTTCGCATGGATTATTGGCCTGACTTCAGTGTTTGCTATCCTCACCAGCATTCCGTTTCTAAACTTCATTACCGGACTCGGAGCAGCCTCTGCCGTTATTCTCCTCATCTTTAAAGATACTATTTTAGGGTTTGTAGCGAGTATTCAAGTGTCGATAAACGATATGGTGCGCATTGGGGATTGGATCACTTTCGAAAAGTACGGAGCCGATGGCGATGTAATTGAAATCAATTTGGCGACTGTAAAAGTGCAAAACTTCGACAAGACGATTACAACTATTCCTACCTATGCCTTAATATCTGATTCATTTAAGAACTGGAGAGGCATGACCGAAAGTGAAGGACGTCGGATTAAGCGATCGGTTAAAATCAAACAGGACAGCGTACGCTTTTTGAAACAAGAAGATATTGAACGATTGAAGTCGATTCAGTTGATTTCAAACTATATCACGACTAAGCAAAGTGACATAGACAAGTTCAATACGCTAAACGAAATTGACAAAAACACCCCAATCAATGGAAGAAACTTGACCAACATTGGGTTGTTCCGCAAATACCTAGAAGCGTATTTAAAAAACCATCCCGCCATTAACAAAGACATGACCTTAATGGTGCGCCAATTGGAACCAACCGGTCAAGGCTGGCCGTTAGAATTGTATGCCTTTAGTGCCGATAAGCGATGGGAAAACTACGAACATATTATGTCTGACATCTTCGATCACATTGTATCCTCTGTTTCCTATTTTGACCTGGAACTATTTGAATTTCCGAATAAAAACTTCGTCCAAGCACATTCGTAGGGCTTGAAGATACCGTTGGATTGACAAGCCAATCCGTTTATATTTGACACTCAAAAATAGTATTCAATTGATGTCGATTATAGATAACCTAACCCAATATTTCAACAAACCCAAAACGGAAACTTCACCCGCACCAGAAGGCCTTTCTCCCAATTGTTGGGGTAACCAAGAATACGACAACGTTATTCGAGAAATGTATGCCGACAAACAAATTGACGTCAACAACCATGAAGCCAACCATAGCTTCATTCAAAAATTTGTCGTGGAGCGCGTGAGTGGTATTACCTTAAAGAAAGGAAACGACGGGTATAGCTATCCGACTTGTAAAATCACACACTAAAATGGCTGGGCGTTTGAAAAAAATATTGTCAGAAGGCCTGAAGGAAATTGTGTATGTCACTATTGGAATTCTCATTGCTTTACAAATCAACAATAGGAATGACATGCGCAAGGGTAAGCGTGAACTTAACAACATCATTTCTATCGTGAAACATGATTTGGAATTAAATGTTGCCGAAGCCAAGGCAAACATGAAGTTTGTTAAAATGAAAGCCCAATATCTTGAGACCATCTTTGACACTACAATCTCTGCCGACAGTATCCGTAATTGCAAAACGTGTTTTGCTTTAAACACAAGTTTTCGAGACATGACCATACATGACCGTGGACTTAATATGTTGCGTAATTTCAGAGCAAACAACCATACAGCGTCTGACAGTACCATTATCGATATTGACTTGTTTTATGCCGTATTTATTCGAGCCAATGAAACCATTTCGAGCTTAATCAACGACGATGTAGTTACCACAATCAATTATTACCGAGATCATTATGACTAGTACGAACAATTCCTTAAAGGAAACGTAACGCCCCAGATGATTGATGACATTCTGGCTAATACCGCCACTCGTAATCGACTGTTGCACCATAAAATCTTGGTGGATTCAAATTATGGTTCTATGCTCCAATCATTTGTTACCGAAGGAGAAAAACTCATTGCTGATTTGAATCGTCGAAGTAATGACTAATACACGCAATATCGATCTTGAAGATAAACTCAGAGAAGAGATTTTACGTGGTGGACATAAATCTTTTTGGCAGCGATTTGCAGAAGAGCATCACAAGGACGATGAGGCGATTGCCATTTTGTTCGACTTCATTATTTCTGGTAAAGACAAACTTGCTCAAACTACCTCGGAAATCATACGGTACATATCTGATATGAATCCAACTATTGTGATTCCCTTTATCGACAGGCTGGTTGAAAAGCTCAATACTGACTGCCATGACGCTGTTAAACGCTGTATTTTCAGGATGTTTCAACGGACTACTTTCACCGAAGATCAGGCTGGCTTTGTGGTTGATACCGCCTTTAAACATCTACAAGACCGCTCGAATGCCATAGCTATTCGAGTTTTTGCCATGACCACTCTTTATAATCTTGCACAAACCTACCCAGAACTCTATCCTGAACTAGATGCTTGTATTACTGAAAATCTAAGTGAAGAAAGTACAGGATTTCAAAATAGGGCTGTAAAAATACTTAACCGCACCTGGAAATAATGCCATTAAAAACCCTCTGTTCTCTTTTCGTTTTATTGATGTGTTCTCAGCCTGTTTTCAGTCAAAACATTTTGGTAAAATACCTGAAACATACACTGATGGATACGAGTCCACCAGCCAAACCAAAATTCATCGCTTATCCCACTTTGGCTTTTGCACCTGAAACCAATTGGGAAGTTGGTATAAGCGGATTACTTGTTTACCGCGCCAAACAAGATACTGCCAACCGACTGTCAGAGTTAAAAACCTTCTCATTTGTTACACTCGCACAGCAATATGGAACCGTTTTAGAACACGCCTTATATACCGATAAGAATACCTTTTTCTTTTTGGGTGAAATGCGCTTCCAAAACTTTCCGATTACCTATTTCGGTATCGGACCCAAGACGGTGGCCGATGAACACGTAGTGGTTGATACACGGGAATTTAGATTTAGAGAACGCATTTTAAGACAGATTGCTCCATCCGTATTTACAGGGTTTGAATTAGATTTTCAGCGTTTAAGTCGGGTAAATTTTGAATGGGAAGGCAATCAACAAATTCTTGGAATACCAAGGGGAAGTAATGGTTCTGCGAACCTCTCTTTAGGCTGGGGACTGTTGTACGACAACATTCACAACGTGTTAAACCCTCGACATGGTAAATACATGGAAGTGGCTTATTTGGGCAGTAACACTGCTTGGGGAAGTACCTACACCTTCAATACCTTGTTCACCGATTTTCGTTTCTATCATCCTGTGAAAGAACGTAATGTATTGGCAACACATATTTACGGCCAATTTAGTGATGGCGATGTTCCCTTCAACGAATTAGCACTCATGGGAGGAGAAAGGTTGATGCGTGGCTATTACCTAGGCAGGTATCGAGATAAAAAAATGATTGCTGGACAAGTGGAATATCGCATGTTACCAGTTTCGTTTGCAAAGCGATGGGGCCTCTCGACCTTCGCGGCCATTGGAAGTGTATTCCCTTCAATCGACCAATACCAAGATGCTCCGATTCGATGGGCGGCGGGAGCTGGTCCGAGGTTTTTAATTTTTCCTAAAAAAGACGTCTACAATAGATTAGACGTAGCTTTCACTTCCGAAGGTATGGGCTTTTACTTCCACATTGGGGAAGCATTTTAAGGCATTAATTGCCCATCTTTCATGACAATTTTTCTGTCGGCGCTATTGGCCAATTCTTGGTTATGGGTAACTATAACAAAGGTTTGTTTGAATTCATCGCGTAAGTCGAAGAACAGCTGGTGTAAGTCATTGGCGTTTTCCGTGTCTAGGTTACCAGAAGGTTCGTCCGCAAGAATAACCATCGGTTTGTTCATCAATGCTCTAGCCACCGCAACCCTTTGTTGCTCACCACCACTCATTTGATTTGGCTTGTGGTCTAACCTATGCGACAATCCAAGAAAATCCAACAACTCTTTCGCTCTTGATTCACTTTCAGCTTTGGTTTTTTTCGCGATATAAGCAGGAATACAGACGTTTTCAAGCGCAGTAAATTCTGGCAAGAGATGGTGAAATTGAAAAATGAATCCAATGTTTTCATTGCGGAATTGTGCCAGGTTTTTAGCTGATAAGGCGGAAACATCTTTGTCGTTGTAAAACACCTGACCTTCGTCAGGGGTATCGAGTGTGCCAATGATTTGAAGCAGTGTTGTTTTCCCTGCTCCAGACGCACCTACAATGCTTACTACTTCGGAGGCCTGTACTTCGAGGTCAATTCCGTTTAGGACTTGAACCGATCCAAAGCGTTTATGAATTCCTTTTAGTTGAATCATTTTTAGAATGCACGGTTGATGCCAAATACATAACGCATTTGAACATATTCTGTCTGTTCTTCAGGAATTCTATTTAGGAAAAAAGGCAAATCAACCCTAATATTTAAAGGCTTGGTTCCAGAGAATCTTCTATTAAACTGTAGAGCAAAGTTTGCCCCAACGCCAGCATCCATTCTCAACCCACTTGTTAAATCATCTCGTACTCCCAACACACCTAAATCCGTGAATAGATATGGATTGATCTGAACGACTTTGCCAACTTTACCCAGTTTTGGGTTGATATAGTTCCCAAAATCAAGTTCCGCGTTAATCGCTGCTCCACTCCTACCCGCGTAACTAAAGAATGTATCCGTTCCTTGAATATTTGTTGCTTCAACTCCTGAATACCCTCTTAAATTGAGCCCGCCTCCTTGGTGTACATTGTTTCCATCGCGACTATGAATCATTTGCTCAGGACTTAACCAACCAATGGCACGTGAATAACGATTGCTCATTAGTTCATATGTGTTCGCTCCGCTAAGCTGTAACATGGCCTCTGGCGCGATGTTAGAACCAGATAAAAACTGAGCAAATGCTCTGGTTTTAAGTACCATCTTTTTCAAATTTTGGTTGTTCTTTAACTCCGCAGAAACGCTAGAATACGCATAGTCAGAAAATATGATTGGTGCTTGAGCCTTAAAAACCAAGGTACCTCCACCGTTAAACTGTTTATAGTTTCTGGTAAAGCCTAAGTTAACCCAATTGTCTAACCCATTATTCGCAAACTCCGGATACAACAGGTAGCTTGAATTTCTTCTGTCTGCACTGGCAAAATCCAAAACGAACATGCCTTTATCAGTCTGGCGATCGATACCAATTGTGTGATACATCCATCCGGCCATCCATTTTGAAGAAAGACCAAGATTGGCGTGTTTGGCAACTCTCGTTTTATACCCAACGGTGTAAGAGAAGGCATCGCGATTGTCGACGGTTGCTTCATCAGTACCAGAGAACTGCACACCAGTATTATAGAAAGCACGAGCTTCAATTAAATGTTTGTAGTTGAAATAGTTTCCAGAAAACTTGCCCCCTACTTTGATTCCATCAATTGCGTTGTACCAAGCATCAACTCTGTATTTAGCGACGTATTTTCTAAAACTTACAGGCCCGTATTGCAGTTTGTCGTATGTCCAATAAACAGGCATTTTCTTGCTGTTGTTCAGTCGGTTAATGTCTGCCATTCTCCCTGTGATGTCAATGATGACATCTTTAATACCTCCAGGTATTTCAACTTCCGCTGTATAGGTTTGATTTACCAAATCCCAGCCAGTCCATTTTGGCAAGACAGTAGCTCCAGTCTTTTTAATGAAATACGTATTGGGGATATAGTAATGATGCATTTTACCTGCCTTATCAATCACGGTAAAGTCAATTGGCATTGGATCACCGATACGCTCGAATGTGATGGCATATTTGTTTCCATCTTTTTTCTTCACAGACTTGATGTTGTAATCGATAAAAGAATTGTTTTCAATCCAATCGTCAAAAAACCAATTCAAATCCACATCGGTGTACTGAATGATCGAGTTTCTAAAATCCTCCCAGTACGGATGACAAATCTTCCATTGGTTGAAATAATTTGAGAACGCTTTCTCGAACAACTCATCTCCCAATACGTATTGTAAATTGTAGAGCATGGTTGCCGTTTTATAATATACTTGACCATATCCACCTCCGTGTCTTGCGGCTGAATTAAAATGATCTGAGTGGATATTTAGACGTGCTGTATTGTCGTTTGTGGCGTGTGCCATATAACCAAAGTATACAGATTGGTCGTCTCGGTAATTGGGTGTGTAATTAACTCCGTCAATCGACTTTAACGACATGGCAGTAAGAAACTGGGTAAATCCTTCATCGAGTGAAGCTCGGTATGTTTCGTTGTTTCCAACCATGCCAAAAAACCAGTTATGTCCAACCTCGTGGGCTATTAAGCCTTTATGTCCAGGAAAGGAACCGCCGTCTAGCGTCAACATTGGATACTCCATGCCATCTCTTGCGTCAGCCGCAATCATTTTTGGATAGGCAAACATCCCAACTTTCTCTGAGTATGTTTTTACCACATCAGCTACAAACTGAGCAGAAGGTTGCCATTGATGGGCGTGTTCTTCTTGAGCAAGTGCAATACACTTAATGTCATTCCAAATGACTTCTCCTATTCGATACGTTGGATCTGCGGTAAACGCAAAATCGTGGACGTTAACGGCTTTAAACCTCCAAGTCTTAGTGGATCCATCTGGCGTAATCGGATTTGAATACGTCTTGGATGGGGTTTTGAAATTACTGATATCGAGTTTTTGTCGTAGGTCTCCTGGATACACCTCACTGGTGTTTTGCAGTTCACCTGTGGCTTCAACTACATATTGGTTTGGAAAGGTTAGGTTGACTTCGAATACGCCGTAATCACCATAGAATTCCTTTCCCAAATGTTGATCGGTAGTCCAACCAAATTTGCGGTCATACACCGAAACCCGTGGATACCAGTGTACCCCGTCAAAATGCAAGAAACTATTATCGTTTTCGCCTCCATGACGGAAGGTTTTCATTCTTCTTCGGATATTTCCACCGTCGTCTTTATCCCAAAAAGTCTTGAAGTTAATGTCGATCCGTAGACCACTATTTGGTTTTAACGGTTGCGCCAAATCCACATACATAATGGAGTTGTCGATGGTATATGCCATTGCTTTACCGTTCACGGATAAAGAGTTGATGATTGTATTGACACCTTTGCGTTCATGCTCGCCAAAAACAGATTTAATCTTATCCGCTTCGCGCATGCTATGCAAGTAAGAATTTGGTGTAAAAGCGTTTTGATATAAATGGAAATAGATTCTGGTTAATTCGTCTGGAGAATTGTTCCAATATGTTAAGGTTTCAGTGCCACCGATCGACTCCTCTTTGTCGTCAACCACGACATCCATTTTGTAATGAACGTCCTGTTGCCAGTAACCTTCCACTGGTATTCTGTTTTTCCAGTAATACTGGTTGGTGGTAGATTGGTAATTTTTTAATTCAGTAGTTGCCTGTTGGCCAAAACTTGTACTAAAAATGGTGATAAATAGTACAACAAAGAAGCTGTTTCGCATATCCAAATGATTCATTCGGACAAAGAAAGTCAAAAAAAGTGAGTGAGGAAATTAGTACCCGATGTATCTCAGGAATTCCATTCGAGTGGCTTCTTTCAGAAACTGACCACTTAAGTCGGCGGTAACGGTGGAAGAATTAACATCTTCAACGCCTCTTGCTGCAACACACATGTGGGTAGCGTCAATCACGACAGCGACGTCATCCGTTTTTAAGGTTTCGCGTAACTCTGCAGCGATTTGACGGGTAAGTCGTTCTTGTACCTGAGGTCTTTTGCTGTAATAGCGTACAATTCGGTTGATTTTAGACAAGCCAATTACTTCTCCGTTAGAAATATAAGCTACGTGTGCTTTCCCATAAATAGGCACAAGATGGTGCTCGCACGTTGAGAATAAGGCGATCTCCTTTTCCACCAACATTTGGCTGTACTTGTATTTGTTTTCGAATAGTGTCACCGCTGGCTTGTTGTTAGGATTCAAACCGCTGAATATTTCCTTCACGTACATCTTGGCCACTCTGTGTGGGGTTTTGGAAAGACTATCGTCTTTTAAATCCATGCCCAATATGTCCAAAATCGATTCAACGTGTTTTTCGATTTTAGCAATCTTTTCATTGTCCGACAGGTCAAATGCGCCAGCCCTTAAGGGTGTTTTCGTATTATCATCCATAACTACTCTTCTATATCAACAAAATTTCTTTCAGTCTCATACAAACGTAAACCAAGGACAAGTTGTTCATCGATGCGTTTTCGTAATCGGTTAAAAATAACAACTGCGATGTTCTCAACAGTTGGGTTTAACGTTTTAAACTCAGGAATATCCAAGTTTAAATTTCTGTGGTCATAACGATCTACCACTTCTTCATTTATGATGCTCTTCAATATTCCCAAATCCATTACATATCCCGTTTGGGGGTCAATTTCTCCAGTTAACTTCACTTCCATCACATAATTGTGTCCGTGATAATTAGGCATATTACACTTTCCAAAAACAGTTTTGTTTTTTTCCTCCGACCAGTCCTGCACATGCAAACGGTGCGCGGCATTGAAGTGGGATTTTCTATAAACAGATACTTTCATGTAACCGATATCAGTCATTAATTGTGGCAAATATCGACAAAGTGGAAACCTGCATCAAAATTATCTCGTATAAGAAATACTAAAACATGACAAATGTTCCGAAACAATGCTAATGTGGCGGGCATCTATAAATGGAGGGGTAATTGTAATAATAAGGAGAGTAGATAGTACGATAAGTATATTTTATAGGATTATTAAACACTCGTAATCAATAAGTTAAGTCGGTTTTTGGGAACATAACACAAGCCAGACACAGAATTACTTGTATATACATCTATCTCATATATATTTGAACAGTAAATAACAGAAACATGGACATATCATCAAAAATTCACAACGAACAACGCGCTCTAAATAGTTACGCTTTACAGCTGACTAAAAACTCGGAAGATGCAAATGATTTGGTTCAAGAAACGATGTTGAAGGCACTGACCTATCAAACTAAATTTAAAGAAGGCACAAACCTAAAAGGTTGGTTATATACGATAATGCGTAACAGTTTTATCAATAACTACAGACGTATCATGCGTCGTAATACATTTATTGACACAACCGACAATACCTATTTCTTGGACTCCACAAATCATACAACTGAAAACGATGGAGAAAATAAATTTTTAGCAGAAGACATTCAAGAAGCTATTAAGACCTTGCCTGAAGACTTAAGAGTCACTTTTGAGTTAAACATGGAAGGTTTTAAGTATCATGAAATTGCTGAAGAATTAGACATTCCAATTGGAACCGTTAAAACTAGAATCTTCGTAGCGAAACGTAGATTGCGTAAGCAGTTAAAATCGTATTCAAGTCATTACGGATTTGAGAACGCATAAGCATTAAAAACTTATCTGAAAGGCCATTGATTTATTTCAGTGGCCTTTTTTTGTGCAGTATCTTTAACTCTATTCTACTAAATGACTCTCAATTTTGTAATCATCACGTTTCACCAGATTCCCACACATACCACAAACATCCGATTCATTTTTGGTATTGCCACAACTCACACATCCTCTGGCCTCTCTTAGAGGTCTGTTTAAAATAATGATATAGCTAATGATCGTTGTAAAAACAAGACTCAGTAATAAGGCTATGTAGAAGTTAATCTGTCTCCTTTTGCTTTCTTGATAGCACATAAGAACCGCTAACACCAAGAATATAGCAATAAACACGTAGACTAAAAGGCTAAAATTGAAACTGAACATAGTACGTCGGTAAAGCAAATATACCCAGAAGAACTGAATTAAATTACGTTTTAGTCTGCCGCCAAAGCATCTACAGGCTTAATATTCGCTGCTTTCATGGATGGTCCCAACGAGGCCAGTCCACCTGCTACGATTAGGATAATAAGCGCAATGATGGCTGTTTTAAAATCGACAGTTGGATTGGAGAACACGGCACCTGTGCTTGGTAAAAACTTAGCAATGAGTTCCAACAAAGCCACGCCGAGAAACAATCCGATATATCCAAAGATACCCGTGATGATAATAGATTCTTGAACAATGATGGCGACCACAGAAAGTGGTGTTGCCCCAATGGATTTACGTATGCCAATTTCCTTGGTTCTTTCTTGAACCGTTATCAGCATGATATTGCTTACACCAATGATGCCTGCAAAAATGGTGAGTATGCCTATCAACCATGAAAAGGTTTTTAATAAATCAATGGTCTTCGAAATTCTGTTGTATTGCTCAAAATTATTTCTAATCCGCATGGCACGTGGATCGTCTTTCGAAAAATGGTATTTGGCGGCCATCAATTCCAGTACTTGATTTGCCATTGCTTGCGTCTCTTCTAGGTTGGCGTCACCAGTTGTAAACACAAGTCGATCTATGACATCTGATCTTCCAAAAGCCAGTTGGGCTGTTGAAATAGGCATATACAACACGCCGTTTTCACCTTCGCTACCCGCATCCTCAAAAATACCAACAACCCGACACGAAGTTCCGCTCAAACTAATCCATTCGCCAAGTGGGTTGGCTTCACCAAACAATTCATTTTTTATGACCACACTAATCACACATACCTTCCTGTGTTCTTTTATGTCAGATTCATTAATGTATCTACCTTGAACAATGATTGTTTTTTCTACAAATTGGTGATCTGGGTGTACACCACGAACGCGGTATGCGGCAGATTTGTCTTCATACGATACAATGAACGACCTCCATTGAGCCACGCGGGCTGATATTTTATCGATACCAGCAATTTCTCGTTTAATCAAGTCATAGTCGGCATTGTGCATGTCAATTCTTCTGCCTGGTAAAAGGCCGTCATAACTTAAACTAGTCTGGCCCGGATTTACAGATATACTGTTAATAGCATCGTCTTTAAACTGTTCTTTGGTACCATTTTGCAAACCATTTCCAACTCCGAGTAATAATACGAGCATAAATATCCCCCAAGCCACACAGAACCCTGTGAGGAAAGTACGCAACTTGTTAGTCATCATACTCTGAAATATTTCTCCTAAACGCTCCATTAGTCGTTCAACACCATTCCGTCTTTTAACATGATAATGCGATCTGTTTGATCGGCTATTTCTTGCTCGTGCGTTACGATAATGATGGTCTTTCCTTCTTTGTTGATGGATTTCAATAAGTCTAAAACCTCTTGCGACGTTACCGAATCAAGTGCACCAGTAGGTTCATCGGCCAAAATGAGTCTGGGTTCAGTGATCAACGCTCTAGCTATGGCGACACGTTGCTTTTGTCCACCACTTAACTCATTTGGTTTGTGATGTGCCCACGGTTTTAAGCCCACTTTGTCGAGGTATTCGAGTGCCATTTCATTACGTTTCTTTTTGCTCACACCTTTGTAGTATAAGGGTAGCGCAACGTTTTCAAGGGCTGTTTTAAATGAAATGAGATTGAAAGATTGGAATACGAAGCCAATATAATTCCCACGGAATTTAGCCGCCTCGGTCTCAGACAAGTCACGAATGAGTTGTCCATCAATCGTGTAGGATCCTGCATCATAAGAATCCAGAATACCTAGAATATTCAATAGAGTTGATTTCCCAGATCCTGAAGAACCCATGATACTCAACAACTCACCATCTTGTATATCGATGTCGATACCTTTTAACACCTTCAAAAAATTTGAACCTGTTTTGTATGACTTTTCGATGCCGCTTATTTCAATCAACGCTTAAATTTTGCCAAATTTACTGCATCCATTCCATCGATGAGAGGTATTCGATTAATTAGGTTAAAATGTTGATGAGAATGCCGTTTGATGATGCCCTTTTAGAATCATGTGTAAGTGACTCAAGACCTGTTGTCGTCTGAATTGTTATGTTAAAAATCGATTAACTGTAAACGCGACAGCTAAAAACTGGCTAATAAATTGACAAAAATTCAATTAAACCCTGAAGTGACCTTACATTTGTACCCACCAAACTCGTTGATATAACTGGATTTGAGACTTTCTCATGGACTCACTTTTAGTTTTTAACTAAATACAAATAATGTGTTCTACATTTATTTGTATAACTCAACTACAAATACGACCTTCGCAGCCCGCTGGAATGGAGACCCAGCGTTTTAACAAATTATATAATATGTCAGTTAAATTAAGATTATTAAGAAAAGGGCGAAAGAGAAAGCCTTTTTACTACATTGTGGCGGCGGATGCACGTGCTCCAAGGGATGGTAGA
>Ga0055584_100001324_pt1 | contig 24302 bp, 21 predicted proteins | sample OSDHelmetaG_FD_58716 | JGI IMG/M metagenome (GOLD analysis project Ga0055584, IMG submission 58716) | Pelagic marine sediment microbial communities from the LTER site Helgoland, North Sea, for post-phytoplankton bloom and carbon turnover... | ecosystem: Environmental > Aquatic > Marine >...
TGGTACAAGGAGCGGAAACCATGAAAAAGTCCTGAATCCGGGCCCGGCAAGTGAATTTCATCCAAACCGGAAACATATATTCAGCAGGGGGCCGCCTTGCCCAAGAGATCAAGAAACGCGAGACTGGAGCAGGTAGACTTTCATGGAACTTGAACTGCAGGGAAAAAAAGCTTTGGTCACGGGGGCCAGTCGCGGAATCGGCCTGAGCATAGCGAAACGACTCTCGGCCGAGGGCGTTACTGTCGCCATGAATGCCGGGCACGACGAAGAACGTCTGGACGCGGCCGTGGGCGGCGTCCAGAATGCCGTGGCCGCATTCGGCGATATCTCCGACCCGTCCGCAGTCGATGCTCTTTTCAAGGGACTGAAAAAAAGCATCGGCGGCATCGACATTCTGGTTCATAACGCCGCTCGCACCAGCGATGGGCTTCTGATGATGATGAATCATGCAAGTTGGAGAGAGACTCTCGATGTCTCCCTCGATGGCGCCTTCCTATGCTCCAAGGCCGCCCTGCGATCCATGATTGCCGCTCGCGGCGGGAGAATCATTCAGGTCATCTCGCCAGCGGCCTTTCTCGGCAAGCCCGGCGCCGCCAACTACGCTGCGGCGAAAGCCGGTCTGCTCGGGCTGACCAAGACGTTGGCCGGCGAGGTCGGTCGCTACGGCATAACCGCGAACGCCATCTGTCCCGGCTGGGTGGATACCGAACTGATCGCGGGAATGGAACCGGAAATTCGCTCACTTGAGGAATCTCGAATTCCCCTGGGCCGGTTCGCTGAAACCGAAGAAATCGCAGACGCCGTTCTCTTTCTGGCTTCACGGCGGGCAAACTATATCACCGGCACGACTCTGGTCGTCGATGGTGGTTTGACGATGCACGGATGAGACGAGTTTATATCACCGGCATGGGTGCGATCACCGCAGCGGGCCCCGATGTCGCGTCCTTGATGAAAGCGCTGCGCGAAAATCGCTCCTGCATAGGACCGCTCGATCTGTTTCCCACCGGCGACACCCCTGTCCAGATCGCCGGGCAAGTCGGCGATATACCCGCGCCTGAAACGCTCGATCGTAAAGATCTTCAACGCGCTTCACGCAGCGACCTGCTTGCGGCCGCAGCCACAGCCGAAGCATTCGCCGAATCGGGCCTGGCCGCAGCGCCTCCCGACCCCGCCAGGTTTGGCGTGGCGATCGGAAGCTCGACCGGGGGGATGCTCGAAACTGAATCCTACTACGAATCCTACCATGCGGGCCTTCCCCTGAACCCACACAGGCGAACCCTGCTATCGGCGACCGTCGGAGCCAGCGCAGACCTTGTTGCCAGCATGGTCGGGGCACAGGGCCGACGCCTCGCGCCCTCCACCGCATGCTCCAGCAGCGCTCTGGCCATCGCGATGGGTAAATTATGGATTGAATCCGATGCCGCCGATGTTGTGGTGGCCGGAGGTACGGATGCCCTCTGCCGCATGACCTTCTCGGGATTCCAATCTCTGCGCGCGATGAGTCCGGAACCGTGCCGGCCTTTCGATCTCAATCGTCAGGGTCTCTCCCTTGGCGAAGGCGCTGGTATCGTGATTCTGGAGTCGGAAAGCCACGCCGCCAAACGAGGCGCACTCCCTCTCGCGCGAGTCGCCGGAGCCGGTATGTCCTGCGATGCAACGCATCCAACCGCTCCGCACGAAGAAAGCCGCGGCGCCATTGCCGCACTCAGCGGCGCACTCGAGGATGCGGGACTCGTGCCGGGCGATATTGATTATATCAATGCGCACGGCACTGGTACTCCACAAAACGATGCCGCCGAGGCCCGCGCGATCCGACGAGTTCTCGGAGATACGGGTGATTGTCCGGTATCTTCCACCAAGGGTGTTTTCGGGCATCTCCTCGGGGCCGCTGGCTCTGTCGAGGCAATTTTGTCGAGCCGCGCCATGATCGAAGGCTTTCTTCCGCCACAGGTCGGGTTGCTCGATCCCGACCCCGAGTGTCTTCTTTCGTTCGTGCGCGAGCCTCACCCCGCTGTCCTCGAAATTGTCGTTTCCAATTCCTACGGTTTCGGCGGGAACAACGTCAGTCTCGCTCTGAGTCGGACATGAACGATCCTGTCGTGATCTCCGGGGCGGGTCTGATCACCCCACTCGGCACAGGAGCCAGCGCTGTTTGGGCAGCCATCGAGCGAGGCGAATCCGGTATTCGACATCTCGAAGACGACGACCCGCGATTCGCCCGCGGCGTCGATCCCGACAAGGCACCCGCCTGCCGGTTCGGGGGCTTCGTTCAGGGCTTCACGCCGCGAGAATTGATCCAGTCCAACCAGCTCCGACGGATGGATTGGTTGTCACGCCTGCTGCTGGGTTCCGCGCGCCTTGCCATTCAGCACGCCAATATCGAAGAAGAGATCGCATCGGCCCCCGAGCGAACGGCGATCGTCGCGGGATCTGCTTTCGGAGCCCAGCGCGAAACTCAGGAGTATATTGATCGGCTTTTGAGCCGTGGACTCGGGGCCGGCCAGCCTTTCCTCTTCCCTAACCTCGTCCTGAATGCTGCCGCTGGTTGGGCGGCGATCGAATTTGATATTCAGGGACCCAATATCACGGTCTCCGAGCATGAAGCATCCGGCGAAACTGCTCTGGTCACAGCCTTCGACCTTCTTGCGTCCGGTTCTGTCGACCGAGTCCTCGCCTCCGGCATGGACGAGTTCAGCCAGGTACTGCTGCACGCGTTGGAAGATCGCCACCTGCTGGACCCTCGATGTCTCGGCAAACCGGAGCATAAGGCCTCGGGCAGACGCAATTTGATCCCCGGTGAAAGCGGCAGCACCTTGGTGCTGGAACGCCTCTCGAGCGCTCGCACGCGCGGGCACGAACCGCTCGCTGTTCTCGCGGATGCGGCCACCATGGGAACCGGTAGTCGAGCCCATCAATTTACGGCACCGAAAGCTGCCGCTGCTGCTGTGCATGGGTGGCTACAGAACCGGGATGTTGACCTCCTGATCAGTTCCGGTGCCTGCAGTGCAGCCCGAGATGCTGTCGATCAAGCGATCGGCGAAGCTGCCGGGAACCCGACACAAATCGACCTGGGCGCCTATGTCGGAGAGACTCCCTCCGGTGGGGTCCTCGCTGCCGCGATCGGCGCTCTCTCTTGCGCCGCCGGGCACGGCCCGGGCACAGCAGCCGTATCGCCTCTCTCCAATGTTCTGATCAGCGGCGTCGCCCGCGGGGGTCTGGTCGCACCCCTCCTTTTACAAAGCCTCGAGAAAGGGATCGCCGGCCCTCAATCCTGATCGCCGGAAGGTGAAGTCTTCGGCTCCGAGTTCTCGGCGGCCGCGCCACCTCCGCGGCGGCCGCGTCGACGCCGACGCCGTCTTTTTTTCGGCGCACCGTCCGCACCGGCGGCCTCTGCCGAGGGCCGATTTTCGTTATTGGCGCCCGTTTTCTTTCGGCCGCGACCCTTGCGTTTTTTCTTGCCGCGACGAGGCGGTGCCGTGACTGGCTGAAAGAAGGTTGCGGGACGTTCGGGGCGACCTCGGCAGATATCGCATAGGCCGCATTCTTCCCCGTCCTCTTCGCCGAAATAAGATCGGAGATAAACGGCCCGACAAACCGTGCTCTTGGCATAATCAGCCAACGAATCGAGTCGCCGTGAATCCTGCGTCCGCAAGTTGGCAAACTGGCCCGCGAGGCTGCGTACCTTTTCGTCCACTTCATCTGTCGGCACCAGTACTTCGATGATGCCTTCCTCATCGAACTTCACGATGCCGGCCTCTTCGATTGGTACCAACAACGCATTCGTGGTGCGGTCGCCGAGTTCAGCAGACAGAGCCAAAGTTTTCAGATCCGGCTTTCTTCCCTCGCCCGCCCAGGCAGCAAGAGCCTCGCCCAGTCGATAGAGTTGCTCGGGGCGCAGCCGGCTGCGTGAGAGCAGAGCCTCATGGGTTTTTCGATCCTCCTGAGGGTCATGCAAGAGGATACAATTCGACTTGTTACCGTCGCGACCACTGCGTCCCGCTTCCTGAACGTATTGCTCCAACGACGCCGGTGACTGCGCGTGCGCCACATATCTTATATCCGGTTTATCGATACCCAGACCGAATGCACTGGTCGCCACCATCACGGTGCGACGACCGGGCTTCATGAACATTTCCTGCTCTTTGTTCCGGTCGCCCGCGCTCATTTTCCCATGATAGCGATGCGCCGGAATACCCAATTTCAGAAGGATACCGTAGACGATATCGACTTCCTTGGTTGTCGTGCAGTAGATGATGCCGGGACGCCGCAGGCGCTGTGCCAACCGCGCGAGTCCCCGAAGGCGCTCGGCCTGTTGCGACTCGAGGACTTCGAAGGCAAGGTTCGACCGATGAGGTGAACCCGCCACGATCCTTGGTTCCCGCATTCCCAAAAAGCGCATCACGTCCGTGCGAACTTTTTCCGTGGCTGTAGCCGTCAGGGCCATCAGCGGCGGCGCACCCAGCGCACGGAGCCTCTCACCAAGTCGCTGATAGGCCGGCCGGAAGTCATAGCCCCATTCCGAAATACAATGCGCCTCATCGATTGCAGCGAGCGAAATTCCGGACTCCTTCAGCGCTCCTGAAATTTCTTCGTTTGCCAGGGATTCAGGCGTCGTCATGACGAGCAGAGGTCCTCCCTGGCGAATCTCCTCAATCGCCGCCTCCCGCTTCTTCCCGCGAACCGTGCCGTCGATACGAACGCACGGCACCTCGTATTTGATCAACTTTTCGTGTTGGTCCCGCAGAAGAGCCAACAACGGCGAGATCACCACCGTAGGCTTCGGTAGAAGCATGGACGGCACCTGATAACAGGCTGATTTGCCGAAACCGGTCGGCATGACCAAAAGGACATCCTCTCCGGTCAAGGCCGCATCGATCCCGCTTCGCTGCTCTTCGTGCAAGGAAGGAATCCCGATCCGACGGGCCGCATGATCCATCGGCTCGGCGTCCTCCGGAAGGGGCTCCATCACGACTTTTTCCGGCGCTCGGTTTGTTTCCGAATCATTTCGACGCCGGCCACGGCCCGAGCGACGTCTACGTCGTCGAGGGGTTTGTTCTCCAGAGACCTCTGCGCTCATCGGCAGGCCTCCGGGCAAGAATCTCTGCCCATTTAACAGCTCCTGAAAATAGGCCCCGAAAAGCACTGCTCCTGATCGACATCGAACAAGGAAGGAAGATTCGGGGTAAAGCGAACGAGGTCGGAAAGGTGGTAGAAGCCCGAACTCGCACTTGGGGCGGGGTTTCCCCCGCGTGTCAAAATCATAAGGCGCATACCCGTGGAAAGCAACCCCCCACCGGCAGTGCCCCACAAACGACAAAGGGATTGCGCTTTTCGACCACAGCGGCGCCAACGGCTATGAAAAGTACCATGGAAAAGACGTCTCTGGTCCTGACCTGCATCGGGGAAGATCGCGAAGGCCTTGTTGAAGCTCTGAGCGAGGTGGTGCAATCCCATCAAGGAAATTGGCAGGAAAGCCGCATGGCGCGTCTCGGTGGACGCTTTGCCGGTATCCTTCAGGTCGAGATCCCCACCACAAAGGAAGCCTCGCTGCGAACCGCTCTCGACGCACTCTCGGGGGCAGGCCTTCGAGTCGTTGTCGAAACCACAGCCGAACACGAGCCCCTTGACCATCCTCTGGAGCTCGAACTGATCGGCTTGGATCGGCCGGGAATTGTTTTCGAGATTTCCCGGGTTTTGAGGTCCTATGGGGTCAATGTCGAAGAACTCGATACCACCCGACAAAATGCTCCCCAATCCGGCGAGCTCCTTTTTCAGGCCCGGGCCTCCCTGCGGATACCGCCGGAGCTGGACCCTGCAGAACTCTTCGCGAAGCTCGAAGCGATCGCGGGCGATTTGATGGTCGACGTTCTTCTGGAGCCCCCCGAGGACTGAAGCCGACCCTCAAGAACCTTCGGGAACCCAGCCGAACGGCTGGAGCGAGGCCTGCAATGATGGAGCAATCCTCTCGGTTTGCCGACGCCCTTCCAGCATCACCCGCTCAATCGCTTCGCGACCCGGCAGCAGGGAGACCGGCGAGAGCGTGCCGGTGAAACGAATCAGGAAACTCGCATAGGGTTCCTGCTCACGAAGCTGAACTTCGACCATCCGCATGACGGGCCAAAGCCAGGCATGCGACGGTGTCAGCCGCGGCCGGAACGAATCGAGTGCAAGTACGCAAGCATTGCGAGTCCCGATGCGACCTTGATGCACCGCTTGTCGCGCCAGACGAACCGGCACATTGGCGGCCACGCCTCCATCGATCAACGCAACGACTTGCTCGCGCTCCATCACGGACTCGAGAATGCCATGCATTTCCGGATCGTTACGGGTCACATCGTAATGCAGAACGCCCGGAATCGCCGCCGAAAAGCCGACCGCATCGACCGCATTCGCGTCAAGCGTCCGCGCGTCTTCTCCCAAACCGATAGCCCTGACCGAGACGGGATTCACGAAGTCCATCATTTGCAAAAGCTGTTTGCCGATCTGCGCAGACAAGGCGATTCGACTCGGCTTTTCTGACGCGCCCAGCTTCCGCGTCGATGCCCACTCCTCGGGTGAAGCCCGTAGTGCATCCGGACGTACCCCTGCCACCACGGAGACAAAGGGAATCTCGAGTTCGGACAATCGACATGGCGATCCATCTGCCAAATTCAACCGCTCTCCGATCGAACTCTGCAAAAACAGCCGCATGACACCCGGCAGTCCATAGCGCCTGCGAATGCTCGCAAACCGAAAAACCTTGTCGGGTTCCAGACTGGTGGCCAACTCCAGTTGACTGTTGAAATCCGGATTTCGCCAACGAGCCCGAAACAGACCGATCACCGCGCCCATCGACGCACCCACAATCATGCCGGGCATAATGCCGAGACGGTCCAGCGCGGCAAAGGCCCCAAGATAAATATAGCCCGCACCACCTCCCCCGCCCGCGACGACGACGAGAGCTTTTCTACCGATCTCAGCATCGAGTTCAGCGGACGAGAAGTCTTCCTCATGCGCGCGCAAAAGGCGTTCACGCGTCGCCGTGATCTGCGGTCGGAATTCCTCCAACCACTTCCGCGCACGAATCAACTGGGCCCCCGGCTCCATCTTCGCTCCGAGAATTGGTCCCAAGGTCGCGAAAATTCTCTCGCGGAGGGCCTCAATCGGACCCTGGTCGACCGAGACTTCTCTGCGACCAATCGATGCGCCGGCAGCCGCGGCGCCGGGCTCAAATGTCCCGAGCCGAGCCAGCGAAAGACCATAGCGAATCTTGGTATATTGTTCGTGCGAGAGGACCCCGGGCAAGAGCAGACCTGCTTCCACCAGCGCCTTGTCCATCTTCTCCAGATGGCACCGTTGAATTTCGATTTCCGCTTCTATCGACATCTGCCGGGTTTCCCCTCTATGATTCAGCCGTGCTTGCCCATGGGGCCGATTTCTCGCGCGTTCGCAGAGGAACATTGTCACCGGGCCGAATTTGGAGGATCAGATGCTTCTCGATCGTTTTCGCATGGATGGAAAAACCGCTCTCATCACGGCTGCCGGCAAGGGAATAGGTGCTGCATGCGCCCGAGCCTTGGCTGAATGCGGCTGCAACGTCATGGTCGCCGCACGCACCGAGAGTGATATCGAAAGTGTAGCGGCCGAGGCACGCGCGCTCGGCGTCCGCGCCTCGGCCCTGCGCTGTGACATGACCAAGCGCGAAGATATCGAAGCTCTCGTCGCGGCTACCATGGAGGAGTTCGGCAGGATCGACGTTCTGATCAACAACGTTGGCGGATACCCTCCGATGCCGGCCTTGAAGACGAGCGAGAAGGCCTTCAACGATGCATTCAAATTCAATGCGACGACCGCTTTTATCACCAGCCGTCTGGTGATCCCCCATATGCTCGCAGGTGAAGGGGGTTCGGTCGTTGCCATTTCGTCGGCCGCCGGACGCGTCCCCGCCTCGGGGTTTGTCGCCTACGGCACCTCCAAGGCTGCGATGACCTTCATGATGCGAAATTTTGCGCAGGAGTTCGCGCCCAAAATTCGCTTCAACACCATTGCGGTCGGTTCCACCGCCACAACCGCTCTGACCAACTTTCTCGATGATAAAACCCGATCTCTGATGGAGGACTCCACGCCGATGAAGCGCCTGGCCGAACCGGAGGATATCGCGATGGCGGCGATCTATCTGGCCTCGGATGCGGGCAGTTATGTGACCGGAAAGGTGCTTGAAGTCGACGGCGGACTGGAATGGAATAACTGGCCCTTCTGAGGGAGTCACATGGACTCCTGACTCTCCAGTACCCGCATCAGGGCACGCCGGCGAGAATCGCGCCGGCGTGCCTCGCGATGACCTTGCCACCGAGCCAAAGAAAAGAACCCGGGGGTTGGACTCGCGTCAGGCTCGGACGAAGCCTTGGGCTCGGATGTCCAATCAGCAAGGCGCCACAACTGAGCCGCAGGCACCTCCGCGAGATCCGCGAGCGAGACACTGCCGGGATCAGGCGCCCGGTCGACCAGCCGAACATCCATGGGCAAACCGATCTGGCGACGGAGGTCGAGGTATTCCTTGGTGGGAAGCGCCATCCCCGGATCGGAAACCTCAACGAGAATCCGCAGATCCTGTGCGCGGACACCCGTATAAAAAATACGACCACCCAATGCGGCAGCAAACGTCTGCGCAGCGGCCAGGATATCTACCGCCATCGCTTCACGGCCACCGAAAGCGACAGAGTCCCGGGCGGAACCCAAACGTCGCACCGGGAAATCCGGCCGTTTGCATTTACATGCGGCGGTAGCGACCTCGACCAAATCTCCCGTGCTCCAACGGACCAGAGGAGCCCGCGCTTGCTGCAGGCTGGTGATCACCAACACGCCACACTCGCCGGGCGGAACCGGTTCTCCACCCACAAGGTCGAGAATCTCGCAGGAGTATAGGTCATTCGCCAAATGCAGCGAGCCTTCCGCACACGATACGCCAAGCAAAACCGCTTCCGGTCTCTGGTAAACCTCGACCACCCGACTGCCCCAGTCCTTTTCCAACTGCAAACGCAGCGAGTCCGGCAATAGACCGGTCGCGAGAAGCAGCTCGACCGAGGAGGGAAGTTGGCAAACGCCTCCGGCATCGACCTCTTCCGCCAGCAAGAGAAGAGCTCGGGAATCACCGAAAACCACACGTGGCTCGAAGGCCGCCAGTTCGCGCAGGACACGGTCGATCGTCTCCGAATGCCAGATACGAATTTCTTCCGTTGGCAGCGGACCTTTCGCCACCAAGGTCATTCGGGAGGGCCCCGCCTGCTGATCCGAATGCATGGCCTGCAAAAGAGTGTGCGGATCTGACTCGGGCACAAAACTTGAGAGAAGTTGAGCGGCAGGGGCGATCTCGTCTCCGCCTGTGTCCGAGAAAAACAGCTGGGATATGCCCGCCTCTCCGAGGTCTCGAATAGAACTTGTCGGCAGCTTCTGGAACTCGGCCCGGGTCGAGCATGGATATCCCTGCAGATGTCGGGCGTAAAACGAGCCCTCCCGCGCATGGGCGACACAGCTCGCCAGTTGCCCCTCGGTTACCGGCATGAGGACCTTCTCTCGGCACGAAGGGCGCTCATCTTCGAACCTTCGAAACAAAGGGTATGATCATGAGAATAATCCGCAACGTATCCAACCATGGGTGGTAGTGGCTATGCCTTTCATCCGGCGGTGGGTAGTAGACCTCAACGTCCACGGTTTCGATGCACAGGCCACGACGAACGGCGAGGATCAGAACTTCACTCTCGAATTCGAAATGGCGACCGCGAATCTCCTTCGAGAGGATGTTGGCCAGAGATGCCATTGGATAAATTCGAAACCCTGATTGCGTATCGAGGATCTTCTTGCCCGAGGCTCGCTCGACCCAACCGTCAGCGAAATCATTCGCCCAACGCTTCAGCGGATCGATTTCATGCACACCGTCACGGCAACGAGAACCGATAATTATCCTTTCCGGATAACGCTCGGACTGCGCCACCAGAACCGGAATTTGCGAAGCGAGATGCTGGCCATCCGCGTCGAGTGTCACGACATGCGTAAAGCCTTGCCGCGAAAGTTCCTGAAAACCCTCTCGCAAGGCGGCACCCTTACCCCGGTTGCGAGTATGGGTGATCACCTGAGCACCTGCCTCTCTCGCTCGATCGGACGATTCATCGCGCGATCCATCGTCGACCACCAGCACTTTCTCCACATATGCGAGAGCGGACGAGACCACGGAGGCAACGGTAGTTCCAGCCCCGTAACAAGGAACCAGAGCGGCAAGGCGAAACTGACTCACCCGCGCAGAGCCTGCAGGCGTTGACGGATGCGGCCCTGCACCCGATCGCGAAGGTCTTCGCGATCCTCGTAAGAAAGCCCTTTGGTCTCGATCGGTTCGAGAACTTCCATCACGACACGTCCGGGGTGAATCGAGAGATATTTTCCGCGAGGCATGACCTCGTCACTTCCGTGAATGGCGATCGGAACGATTGGGCGTTCCATTTGAATCGCCAAAGTGAACGCACCTTTCTTGAATTCCTGCAGGCCGCCCCCTGCCGGCGAACGAGTCCCCTCGGGAAACATGATCAGGGAAAAAGCGCCCTTCCCTTTGGCCGCAATCCGATTGAGCTTTTCGATGGATTTGGCTGGATCCTTCCGATCGATCGGAACCATCCCCAACGTCTTCATCACGGCACCAAGAATGGGCTCCCGAAACAACTCCGTCTTCGCAGCAAACCGCATATGACCGGGAAGGTGTCCCAATAATGCCACGATATCAAAATGACTTGCATGGTTAGGCGTGACGACCGACGCCTCCGCAGGGAGGTTCTCGGCACCCCGCAAATCAATCTTCACACCTGTTGTCGTGCCAATATTTCGAGCCACGGCTTTTGCGGTTTCCCAGCCGAATTCAGGGCTCGCAAAATGAAGGGCACTGACCAGAGCGCCTCCACCTAAAACCGAGGCACGGAAAACAGCCCGGTTTAGGAAGAGCTTCCCCGCGCCAGCCGGCTCGGCTCCGAATCGGAGGAGATCTTCCCGGTTTGCATCGTCGGATATATCGGCTCCGGTCATACTTTCTGATTAGCCCAGAAGTCGCTAAACTGAAACCATTGGAGGGGGTATTGGCGAACCTTCGCTTCGAAGAAACCGACCACTTCCTCGATCGTTTCCTGAAGAACCTCGTCGGACGACCCGCGCGGGATGCGGTAGACTTTCGACGGCAGAAATTTATATCTCCGGCGCGATTCACTGACCGCGAAAACGGGCCAGATGGGGACGCCAGCCGCACGTGCCAAATGGAAAGGCCCCACCTGAAAGGGCGCGGCCTTGTCAAAAAATGGCAGGTTTTGCGTTACTTGCCCGGGGGCTGATCGATCGAGCTGAATCGCAACCACTTCCCCTCGGCGAAGCGCTCGCAGCATCTCGACAGACGCAAAGGGGGAGTTGTCCGAATGGATAATTTTCAGCCCCATCTGACCGCGCATCTTGTCCTGGAAAGCCTGCACCGTCGGGTTTCCCTCATGAGCCATGACCAGATTGACGGGCCGATCAAATCTCTGCATGACTCGTGCGCCAATTTCCCAACAACCGAAATGCGAGGTCAAGGCGATCAGGCCGGAGTCTTCCGGGACGATCGCATCCAGATCCAGATCCGGCGGAAGTTCGATGCCCAAATTCGACTCCAGGTTGAGTCCCAGTTCTTCTTCGTGCTGCACCTCGCAAGTTTCGCGGAAGACGCGGGCAAACTCCATGAACATACGCAGTGCGGCGAGATGGTTACGCACAAAGCCCTGATCCCCGAGAACTTGTTTCAGATTGGCGACGGCACCGCGACGATTCTCGCCGACAAGCCCGAAAATCGCCATTCCTGTCAGTGGCGGAGCCAGGCGCTTCCACCACTCTGGTCCATGGACAGAGGCTCGGTAGGCAAGGTCTCGCCAGAAGAGTCCGTCGTGCTGCAGGCTGATTTCCCTGGTCTTTTCCGATTCATCCGTCATGGGAGAGTTGAACCTTCACAAAAAGATCGAGATCCTCAAACCAATGTCTCGTATTCGCTGCGATCAAAGCCTTTCGGCTTTCAGTGTATGAGAGGTCGCTGAAACAACGCGCACCTGAACCAACTCGCCGACGGTAAGTCCGCTCCCGTCAAAGACTGCTGTCTTGAAATCGCGCGTCTTTCCGACGACCCATCCATCGGGACGCTTGGCCGGCCCCTCGACAAGGACTTCCACAATCTCACCAATGCGCGTCCGGTAGATCTCTCCCGAAATCACCTCCTGCTGCTCGATCAGTTGGCGCAGGCGCCTGCCCTTCTCTTCCTCAGTCATCGTATCGCCAAGGGCATACGCCTTGGTTCGTTCGCGACGCGAGTATTTGAAGAGATAGGCAAAATCGTATCGAGCCTGCTTGAGAAAATCAGCGGTCTTCTGAAAATCTTCTTCCGTCTCGCCCGGGAATCCCGTGATAATATCGGTCGACACCGCGACACCCGGAATCTCCTTTCGGAGACGGTCGAGAAGAATCTGATATTCCTCGATCTCGTAATCGCGACGCATTGCCTTGAGGATCGGGTTCGAGGCCGATTGCAGCGGAAGGTGGATATACGGCATCACCTTGGGCTCATGCGCCATCGCCTCCATCATGGAGGGATCGACATCCGAGGGATGCGGCGAAGTGAAACGAATTCTTTCCAAACCATCGACAGCGGCCGTCCGCCGCAAAAGCTCGCCGAAGTCGACCCCGCCTTCCTGATAGGCGTTGACCGTCTGGCCAAGAAACACCACTTCCCGCTTTCCTGCCTGCACAGCGGATCGAACTTGCTCGAGGACCGCGTCTGCCGGAAGGCTTCGCTCCCGGCCGCGCGTATAGGGCACCACGCAAAATGTGCAGAATTTATCGCAACCGCGCATCACGCTGAGCCAGGCGCGTGGCCCGGGAGCATGGTCCGGCGCAAGGTCGGCATAGGTTTCGCCGCGATCCAGCCGAACTTCGACGAGGGGATCGCCGGCGTCCGCGAGGAGCTCGGGCAGGTTCCGATATCCATCCGGGCCCACCACGAGGTCCAGGTACGGCGCTCTCTCCAGCAGGCGTTCGCGCTGATGCGATGCCATACACCCCAGAAGACCGAGGCGAATACTTGGCCGAGCATATTTGTAGCGCAACAGCTCGCTCAAACGCCCCAGAACGCGATCTTCCGCATGTTCCCGAATCGCGCAGGTATTCAGCAGCAGAACATCGGCCAGTGCGGGGTCTTCGGTCTTTTCGTAACCGTGCCGCCGCAGAACGCCTCCGACCAGCTCCGAATCAGCAAAGTTCATCTGACAACCATAGGTTTCCAGAAAAACCTTACGCTTGGGCTCGGCGTTCACGACCTGTTCTTCCTCGATCACTCCACCCTGATAGCGGTAATCGAACCGAATCTCACGGCTTCAACCTCGCAGCGAGGCTTCGAGAATTCGGGACAATTCCCCACGCTGTTTCAACCAGCGAATGACCTTATGGTCGCCTTCGGCGTACGCGTGGAGAAAGACATCTTCGCAAGAGGCGATTCTCATGGCATGAGCCACGTCGAGGCCTTCCGTATGGCAATAATGCACGTGGAAGGTGCTGCCTGGTCGGCGCGACGACAGCGTCGGCACGAGATCCTCAAAGACCCGATTCTCTGCCGGTGAGCTATGAATATTGCGAATATCCTTCTTCCACCTGCGGTCACCCAGGCGAAATCTCTGCCATTTGGCGACTGTGGTTTGCGGGGAAAAGGCGTGCACCTCGTCGAAGCCGAGTCGCGCACCGAAGTGAAGGGCTGCAAATCCTCCGGCCGAGGCACCGACGGCCACAACGCGACGGGGCTGCAGGCGCTCCAGGTGCCCGGCGAGGACTTTTTCCACCGAGAGCAAATCGTCGCCCGCTTCGGGCAAACCGCGGAAGTACCAGGCGCGATGGGGATCTCGCAGAAACATCCCCTTTGCGGAGAGCGAACTCGCAAACTTTGCGAATTCATAAACCGGCACAGCCACGGAGCCAAACAACCCTCCGAAGGCGATCAGCAGGGCATCTGCTTCCGAGTCTTCCTGAAGCAGGATCGCGGTTCCGTCATCGGCAAAAGGATCCAGATCCTCCGCCGGTTGCTCCTCGTCTTTTGAGGTATCGCTCATGATGGTCTCGTCTCTTAGCATAACCTGAAGCCCCGAGTTGGCCTGATTCTGTCGCGACGGCTAAAGATTTGATTGTGGGACATCACGATCATAGCAAAAAAGACACCGATTCGGTGGCAGAGCACCGCCAGAAGGGTGCGCAAGCCCGTTGCCTGGTCATCACTGTCAGCGACTCGAGGACTCCGGAAACAGATCGGAGCGGGGATCGGATGTCCGCCCTGCTGGAGCAAGGCGGACATCATACAGCCCAACGCCTTCTCATCCCTGATGAGCCCGATCAAATCCGCCAAGCCATCACCAAGGCCCTCGGGGACCCCTCGATTGATGCGGTCCTGACCAACGGCGGCACCGGTATTGCCCCTCGAGATCTCACGACGGATGTAGTTGCGTCGCTTCTCGACCAACCCCTCGACGGCTTCGGTGAACTCTTTCGCTCTCTCTCCTTTGCGGAAATAGGATCGGCAGCAATGCTCTCCCGGGCCGTCGGCGGGATCGCCGGAAAGACCATGATCTTTTCTCTTCCCGGCTCGACCAAAGCCGTCGAACTCGGCATGACAAAGCTCGTCGTTCCCGAGCTCGGCCACCTTCTCGGGCTGCTGCGCTCATGAAAGTTCGCGTCCGTATGTTTGCTTCTCTGCGCGAGAGAACCGGTACCTCCAGCACCGATGCCGAACTTCCACAAGAAGCCACCGTTGCCGATCTGCTCCTCGAATTACAAAAACGCTTCCCCGCACTCGAAGGCTGTGGCCGGGTCGCTTACGCGGTCAACTCCGAATATGCCAAGCTCGAACATCCATTGGCCGACGGCGACGAGGTCGCCTTGATTCCCCCCGTCTCCGGGGGCATGGACGCAGGAAACCGGAACCCATGATCGCATTGACGGCAGAACCAATCGTTCTCGACGACCTTCTTGCAGCCGTCGCCGACCCGCAGGCCGGAGCGGTCTGCATCTTTCTCGGCACGACCCGCAACCATAATGAGGGTCGTCAGGTGGAGGAGCTTGAGTACGAGGCGTACGCCGGTATGGCTGAAAAGGAGCTCGCCGGAATTGCCGAAGAAGCGCGCAAGCGTTGGGCGGTGGCCAAGGTCGCGGTGATCCACCGCACGGGCGTGGTCCCGATCGGATGCGCGAGTGTCGTGATTGCGGTGTCGGCAGCCCACCGGGGTCCAGCTTTCGAAGCGGCACGCTTCACCATCGATCGGCTGAAAGAGGTCGTACCCATCTGGAAAAAGGAACACTTCGAAGGGGGTGCCGTCTGGATCGGGGATCAAGCCGGTGAGCAAGGGACCTGGGAGACCCCGGACGGGAAGCAGGACCCGGGCCCGCAGACCTGAAGGCTCTCCCGAACCTCCGCCTGATGCGCCCCAGCGATTTTCAAACTCTGGAACTCCCTCGATTGCTCGATGCCGTCGCAAGGCATGCCGCATCAAAGGCCGGCGCCGAAGGCTGTCGCCAACGACACCCCCTGATTCACCGGAGCGCCGTCGAGGCCGAGCTCTTCCGCGTCGGGGAAGCGCGCGAGGCCACTGACGAAGAACTTGCTCCCCTGGGCTCCTTTCCGGACATCCGCCCCATCCTCGCAAGCGCACGCACCGAAGGCTTCATTCTCGAGGCCGAGCGATGCCTCGAGGTCGTGGCCATCCTGTCGCTTGTTCGTCAGATGCAGGCCTGGCTCCGCCATCGGAGCATCGGTCGGCCACGCCTGTTGGCCGCGACCCAGTCGCTGCACCATTTACCGGCCCTGAGCGAGATGCTCGAGCGTTGCCTGGATCCTGAGGGGGGATTGCGGGATGAAGCCAGCCCCGAACTCCGAAGCATTCGCAGGCGGATACGCGGGCTGCGGTCGGGGCTTGAATCGCGTCTCGGCAAACTCCTCCAGAAATCCTCCCACGAGACAACTTTCGCCGATCAGTTCGTCACTGTCCGCAATGGGAGATTTGTCTTGCCCGTGCGAGCAAGCGCCGCCGGTAGTCTTCCCGGAATCGTGCAAGATCGATCTTCTTCCGGCGAAACCATCTTCGTCGAACCACTTTCTTCGGTCGAAGATAATAACCAGCTCTTGTTGGCCGTCCGGGAGGAACTTGAGGAAGAGGCTCGTATTCTGGCGGCCATCACCGAAGCGATCGGGCAGAACGCGGACTCCTTGCGAACCAATATCGAGACTCTGGTCGATCTCGATGGTCTTTTTGCAAGAGTTTCCTTCGCGCGCACCTACGATGGCATCTGTCCGCGGATCACCGATCGCGAAATCCTTTTGCCCGCAGTCCGTCACCCCCTGCTGGTGATGACCGACCGGGAGGTCACTCCCGTCGATATCGAGCTCGACGAGGAATTTGATCTTCTCGTCATCACCGGTCCCAATACCGGGGGGAAAAGCGTCGCCCTCAAAACACTCGGGCTTTCCGCCTTGATGGTCCAATGCGGCATTCCCATTCTCGCCGCCCCCGAAGCTCGGATACCCCTCTTCGACCAGGTATTTACCGATATCGGCGACCGACAAGACGTGGCGGATGACCTCTCGACATTCTCGGGGCATGTCCAAAACCTCGGGGAGATTCTCTCGGCTGCAACACCGGATACTCTGGTTTTGCTCGACGAACCCGGAACCGGAACCGACCCCGAAGACGGTGCCGCGCTTGCTCGCATTCTTCTTGAAGAACTATCGGCCCGCGGCTCACGCACGCTGGCGACGACGCACTTCCAGACAGTCAAGGTTGCCGCCCTCTCTCATCCACGCACTCGGGTGGCGGCTGTCGATTTCCATTCCGAAAGTTTCGCTCCGAAATATAGATTGATCTATGACAGCGTAGGACCCAGCCTGGGTCTGACCATGGCGCGAAGACTCGGCCTGCCCGCCCCGTTGGTGCAACGCGCCGAAGAAGAGCGGAGTGAGGCCACAGCCGATCTCGCGGCGGCGCTGGATCGATTGGAGAATCAACGAAAAAAACTGGAGGCTGAAGTCTCCGACGCTCTCGCCGAGCGGCTGAAATTCAAAGCCATGAATGCCGAGCAGGAACGTCTGGTCAAAGAACTGACTGATAAAAAACAACAAAAATGGTCCGAGGAGCTGGGGGCTGCGCGACGCTTCGCCGAAGAACTGCGGATCGAGGGTCGCAAGTTGCTCGATCAAGCCAGGAAGAATCCACGCGATTTTGCGCGCCCGCTTGTGGACCTTGCTCGTGATCAACGAAAATCGATTGCGGATGCGGCCGATCAAGAGGCCTCGGCGAAAGCTCCGAACGCCTCGAGCGGAGAAATGCCGAAGGTGGGAGATCAGGTGCGGATCCGCAGCAACGGTCTGGTCGGCGAACTCATCGAATTCAATGACGATCGTGCACGGATCGGACGAGGGAAAATTCGCTTCGATGTCGCCCGGGAGGAACTCGAGAGGGTCGGTGGTCCTGCCTCGACCGGCAAATCGGGCTCGAGCGGAGGGTTTCGTGTTCAGCGCGCGCAACAGCGAACCGATAATGACGACGCTGGCTCGTCAATCGAATTGCACCTGATTGGCGAACGAGTCCGCCCGGCGCTCGAAAGGCTGGAGAAATTTCTCGACCAGCAGGCGCTGGATTCTCGCGAAACTGTGAGGATCGTGCACGGTCATGGAACCGGCGCTTTGCGACGGGCCGTTCAGGAGCAACTCACGATTTCACCCCATGTCGATCACTTCACCGAAGCTCCGCCCGCGCAGGGCGGTACAGGGGCCACAATTGTATACCTGCGCGGATGACCTGCTTTCCCCAAAAAAATTGGCGCTACAAGGGCATGGGCAACCGAAAGGACGACGAGGTCTGCCCGTCGCTGTCGATTAAAAGAATCTCCAGACCCCGAGCACCCGGAGGCAGTCCCGCAAGCGATAGTTGCACCGACCCCCGCTGCCGACCATAGCTTCCTGCTGCCAGATCCACGCGGATCGGTGCCGTGTCTCCGACGTGATCGATGATAATTTCGAGTAGCGTCAGGTTCCCGTCGAGGTCTGCCCAATCCAGATCCAGGTTGGTCTCGGTGTCTTCCGCCGGAAAAACTTCTGCCTGCAAAATTTTCGGGCGCCCCGCCAGCAGGTCGATATCCCCGGAAAGCGGTCGGATCGGCTGACGAGCACCCAAACCGGTCGCCATCCGCGCTCGCCCACCGGATGCCTTTCGAAAGAACGGCGCAAAAGCTCGTCGCAGGCTCTGGATCTTGTAGATGTCCCGCGCCTCCGGCGTCGAGCCCGAGGGCACGACAAGAACAAATCCCATATTGAATTTCTTCACCGATTGATTCGAGTCGGGGTAACGCTCGCCCAGTTGTTGGATCAGATCCTCGATCACTACTTCGCGCCGAATGCCGGTTACGGTTTCACCGATTCGATAAGGACGATCCGGCGTATCCCCGGTTTCCAGCGCAAAGAAAGGAGGGACCTCTTCGGGTTCGATCAGGCCCATGAGGTACCGGTCCAGATAACCAAACCTCTCCATGGTGCGCGCAACGCGATACGCCCCATCTCCGTCCGGCTCGAAAACAGCTCCTCCCAGAAACGAGGCTGTACTCGCCAACCCGGGGCTCCAATGACCCGAGTCTGCGTGCTGCATAAATGGCTCGTCCAGAAATCTCGGTACCCAACGGTGGCCTGCTTCATGAGCCAGAACGGCGAGAGTCGAGGGGGCGTAATTATAGGCCGGGTGCATCGGCGATGCCGTCGGATCATCCGCCCAAAAACCGATATCATTCATGATGATCAGATGTTCGAGGTTTGCCGAACCGAAGATCCCGGAATGATTGAAAATTGGCTGGCCCAAGCCCGAGGTCTGATTCGCCACTGTCTCCGCGTACACGAGATGAGGCGCATCTACGGGCTGATCGGTAAATACGGTCAGGAATTCGAACCGGTCGGGGAGCTCTGCATGAACACGGCGAGACAGAGCCGCGGAATTTAATCTCGGCCGGTCTCGATACCAGCCAAACACCGCTTCCTCGGCATTGATTGATCGAACCTCGCGAATATCCTCGACGCGGGTGCTGAGGCGGTCGGCCCCCGGGGAAAGTCCCACCAACCCCCAGCCGGTAGCCAGGGCGGAATACTCGACGAGAATGCGCCCCTCCCGGTCGATCTCCATAAAAAAGGAGTTTCTCGCTCCGGCCGGGCGGACCGAAGCCACATCCAGCCAGCTGATGGCGACCCGGCCTTTTTCCTGATGCACAAAAACGCCACTGGAGTTCGCCGGTCCCGGGAGCAGTTCGTTCCAGAGACCCGCCATGACGGGCGGGCCCGACATCACGGCGGCGAGAAGATTACCCGGTGCATTGGCTCGAGCAGCACTGCCAACCTGCCAATTCGCCCCGAACGCGATCGCCCCGTGCGGGTGGACCCAAATAGAATCATGGGAACGTCCGTAAAATCGGATCGGTCGCTTCAGGTCGACACGGATCGGCGCGGCTTCTCCCGGAGAGAAACCCAGCGCGGTACCCAGCGTGCGGTTACGGCGGCGTGCCGCGCTCTCTTCCGCGACGTAGCCCCCCGACGCACGCGGGCGAAATACCAGCCTTCGATTCTCCAGCGGCAGAGGATTCGCCGCATCAAGAATACGGCCATCATCTTCGACAACCAGGACGTGCCCAAAACGCTCCGCTCGGACGGAAGATGCGAGAGCCACCGACAAACCCATCGCTACGAAGAACAAGACCGCGAGACGGGTTGTTCGAATTTTCATATGCGAAGAGATTTTCATACCGACGTTTGGCTGGACCCCCTCGGGAATCAGCAAGATTATCCCACATCGGACGTGCTGTTGTGAGTTTTTTTTGCCCCGCAACCGCCATGGCAACAGCCCTGCTGATCATCGCCGGAGGGGAGCGATCGAGAGGCAAACCGCCAGCTATGGAGAACCCGTCGAAAAATTTGGCCGGTGCCTGAAATTTTCAGGGCCATCTCGGGCCCCATGGTTCTAGGGACGTATTTTTTTCGCCACGACGTAAAGCTCGGAGGAATGCTGACGCGTTGTGTCCAATTTCACCGTTTTGACCCCGAGAAAGGTCCCTCGTACCTCCTGAATCAAGCCCTCATATTCAGCATCCATGAACAACTTCGCCGCGAAAGAACCTTCCGGGCGCAAGACAACCGGCGCCATCTCGATCGCCGCACGAACCAGTTCGGCGTGTCGAGCTGCATCCGCATGTTTGATGCCCGCCAGCTTGGGCGCCATATCGGAAAGCAGGACATCTGCCGGGCCTCCGAGGAGACTTTGCAAGGATTCCCTGACGGTTGGGTCGCGCGCATCCCCTTGCAGAATTTCCACATTACTTCCCGGGAGGGCTTCCGATTCCGCAAGGTCCACACCGACCACGCGACCGCTGGGCCCAACCAGCCGGGAAGCGATCTGCAGCCAGGCGCCAGGCCAACATCCTAGATCCACCACCCGCATGCCCGGGCGAAAGAGTTTCTGGCGCTTGTGTAATTCTTCGAGCTTGTAGCCCGCACGCGACCGCAGACCCTCCTTCTTGGCCTTGCGATAGTGTATATCTTTACGGTCGTATTTCGGCGCCACGAAATCAGCTTATTGGTTGGAGAAGAAAATAACTCCCGGCTCGTTCGCGATTGCGTATTCTTCGGTCAGATAGGGATTGTATGCCTGGTCACCAACCAGGTATCTCCCGAAGAATGCACCTGCGTAGAAATTCTGCGCTCGCAAGGCAATATCGATATCCAGGGCCGGCGGCTCACATGTCGCCTCGTACGGACCGATCAGAGCTGATGCCCCGATCGAAGGCCAGGTTTCCTTGGTCAAGCCGATGCTCGTCAGCCAATCGCCGATCTGACAGATATTGGCGAAGTGCGTATGTGTCGCGCCCAAAACCGAAACGCCGAAAAGGACGTCACTCGAGGCCAAAGCGAGCGTTCGCTCCTGTTGCTCGATAAGCGGATCGAGTGTCCCGCAGAGAAAGAGGGCCGGGATGTCCAGCCTGCTGAGTTCCGCGTCGGTAATTTCCCGATTCGCGGCAGCAATTGGCATAATCGCGACAACTCGAGGGTCGGGGGTCTGATCGCGGAAGCCGGTTGCGACCGACGTCGCGGTAAAACCACCGTAGGAGTGTCCCATCACTCCGACCTGTTTGGTGTTGACGACATTATGAAAGGCGTCCTCGGTATCGGTGCAACGCGAGTGCATGAAATCGATCACCGCAGAGATATCCGGGGCCCGATCACCGCCCGGATCCGTCGAACTTCTATCGCTGTTGGTATTGCCTGTGTGTTCCGGAGCCACCACGACAAATCCTCGGCTTGCCAAATATTCCATCAAGGGCAACGACTGCGTATTGATCCCACCAAAGCCGTGCGAGAATACCAGCATCGGCCATTCCCTTGCGGGATCGGGCTTGGCATCTCGATAGGCAATCTCGGAGGTAATCCCGGTATCCCCCTGAAGCGGATAAACAGTGAATTCCAGATTGGCGTCCGGCACGGCCGGATACCAGAGGTCGATCGGCAACCGGCGATCGCCGCGCGAGGAATCCGTGACGACGTCCACCGTATGCCCTACCGCATAGGACCCGAACTCATCAGGTGGCACGAACGCAATTGGATCCCCGTCCGACGAGCCCCCGCAGGAAGCCAAAAGCAGAGCGAGGGCGGGAAGCAAAATTCCACCAGAGAGACGTTTGATTTTTTTCATAAGATAGATTCCTTCCGGACGGCCAATCCAACCGGGGCAGCCTTCACAGGGTTGCCCTTATTATGTAAGACCGTCGTGTGCACCGACAGGAGTCCAACATTACGGATCTCGCCTCCGAGGTCCAGACGAAAGGCGATAAACCGTCCCGTGCACATCGTGATGATCGGGCGCCAATGAACTTCGCGTTCCCCAAAGGACAGGACGACGAAACGTGCTCGATCTCGATTCGCTGAACCCGCAACAATCCGAAGCCGTGCGCCACGGTGAGGGTCCCCTGCTCGTCCTCGCCGGAGCGGGGAGTGGAAAAACGCGGGTTTTGACCTACCGGATCGCTCACTTGATCGAGAAGCATGACGTATCGCCCCACGAGATTCTCGCGGTCACCTTCACCAACAAAGCCGCTCGGGAAATGCGTGAGCGATTGGTCGATCTCGTGGGAGACCGGATCTCCGATTTGACCGTCGGAACCTTTCACTCCACGTGCGCGCGATGGCTGCGACGTTATGCACCCAAGCTCGGACTACCGTCGAGTTTTGCGATTTACGATGACGCCGACTCCCTTGCCTTGTGCAAGCGCGCTCTCGAGGAAACCGAGGTCAACGATGAAGAGGTCCCGCCGCGGCTTCTTCGATCGATGATCGATCGAATGAAAAATCAGGCTCTGGATCCGGCAAAGTTGAGTCCGGGGCCCACATGGTCGGAGGGCATGATTCAGGCGGGCCGACGCTATGAAGAACTCCTTCACCAGCTTGGCGCTCTCGATTTCGGTAGCCTCATCACCGGCATGGTTCGATTGCTGACCGAGCACTCCGACGTCCGACACACATTTCAAAGGCGCTACCGCCACGTGCTGGTCGACGAGTATCAGGACGTTAACCATGCGCAGTATCTTTTGATCGACAAGATTTCAGGCTCGAATGGCAACCTCTGCGTGGTTGGTGACGACGACCAATCCATCTACGGATTTCGCGGCGCGAACGTTCGCGCCATTCTGGAGTTCGAACGTGACCATGCAGATGCTCACGTTGTCCGGCTGGAGCAAAATTATCGCTCCAAGGGCAATATTCTCGAAGCGGCCGGGGCCGTCATCTCCTGCAATGCCGGACGGCATGGCAAACAACTCTGGACCGACGACGAGGACGGCGAAAAAATTCGTCTCGGCACATTTCCCGATGATCGAGCCGAGGCCCGCTGGGTCACAAGCGAAGTTCTCGACGCACAATCCCGCGGGCGAGACTCCGGCGAGATCGCTATTTTCTACCGCACGAATGCTCAGTCCCGCGTTCTCGAGGAGGAACTGGTGCGTCAGGGCGTACGCTACGTTTTATTGGGAGGTACGCGCTTCTACGACCGTCGCGAGGTCAAAGATGCTCTTGCCTACCTCCGCACGTTGGTGAACCCCCACGATGACATCAGCCTTTTGCGCGTTATCAACACACCGACCCGAGGAATCGGAAATACGACTCAGCAAAAATTATTGCAGGCTGCGCGAGATACCGGACGTTCCATATCTTCGGTGATCGACCTCCTCGAGACGGACCCTTCACTGGTCAATCTCGGAAAAGCGTCTCGCAGCCGCGTTCTTGCCTTCCGCGAATTGCTCACAAACCTCCGGGAGAGAGTCGCACAGGACAGCCTGAGCGGTCTGGTGGAAGGAATTCTGATCGAAAGCGGCTACCTGGAAAGGCTACGTGCCGAAGGAACGCACGAAGCCGAAACCCGTGCCGAAAACCTCGAAGAACTGGTCGGGGCTGCTCACGAAGCCGAAACCGGAGTCGTATACCCCGATACCACGACGGCTATCGAAGCCTTTCTCGAAAGAGCGGCTCTGGTCACGGCCATGGACGAAAACGATGATGGTCGTGGCGCCCTGAGCCTGATGACCCTGCATAACTCGAAGGGCCTCGAGTTCCCGCTGGTTTTCCTCGTCGGGATGGAAGAGGGAGTCTTCCCGCATATTCGCTCGATGGACGAGGGAACCATCGAGGAAGAACGTCGTCTCTGCTATGTCGGCATGACGCGGGCTCGCGAGGAACTCGTGCTGACCCGGGCTCGCCACCGTATCTTGTTTGGCACAAGCCAGAACAACCCGGCTTCGCGCTTCTTGCGCGAGATACCAGCAAGCCTTGTGCAACCAGTGGGTCTGTTCGGTGATGTTCTCGAAGACCTCGAGCCGTCGCCGGTCAAGGAGAGCCTGCAAAAGGGAATTGACCGACTGATCGAGCTCGGAGAACACAGTTCCGAGGAATTGGACACGGACGAGCCTCGGATCGACTACAGTGTCGGCCAGGAATTCAACGAGGACGTCTCAGCGACCCCGCTGCGCGTGGGGACCGTGGTCAATCACCCCAAATTTGGTGCCGGCGTAGTGCGACGCAAGGAAGGCACCGGTGGGGCCACCAAGCTGACCATCCAATTCGAGCGTTATGGAATCAAGAAGCTGATTGCCCGCTACGCGCCCCTGCAAATCATGGGGCAAGAGGGGCCTTGGCACGGGTAATGGCACGGGTAATGGCCTAG
>Ga0055584_100001325_pt1 | contig 24300 bp, 25 predicted proteins | sample OSDHelmetaG_FD_58716 | JGI IMG/M metagenome (GOLD analysis project Ga0055584, IMG submission 58716) | Pelagic marine sediment microbial communities from the LTER site Helgoland, North Sea, for post-phytoplankton bloom and carbon turnover... | ecosystem: Environmental > Aquatic > Marine >...
TATTATTGGTAGGGCTAATGAACCTATAATTGCTATCTCAGATGGCGTGGTGTTAGAGACAACTATCGAAGATTGTTGGGGTGGTACAGTTATTGTAGATCATGGAAAAGCATTTGACGGGAAAAGTCTTATAGCAATTTATGGACATGTTGGAGAATTCTTAGTCAATGAGAATGATAAAATTAAAAGAGGAGAAATAATTGCTAGGTTACCTTCAAAGATCAAATATAGATGTATGGCTAGAGTTAGGCATCTTCATTTACAAATTGGTCAGAGATATTGTAAAAAAGAGGAAAAAGATAATTGGGGATGTAAATACTTTATAAAAGATTTTTATAGATCGTTAAACCCTCATGATTACTGGGCAGATGGTGCAAACAATGTTTCATGCTTTAATGAGGAAAAGTCATTTAAAAAGGGAACAATTACATACCCATTCAAGTGTAATAAACTCTGAAAAAATATAATTAAATTTTAATCATAAACAATTTATTATATTTATGAACAGATCTTTTATTTATGGTCCAAGGTCCTAAAATTTTATATCTCTTTCGTATAATTCTTTAAAATAAAATTACAATTGATAGAATCCCATAAGTTAGTGCAATATAACTAATAATTTTTTTAAATGAAATATTATTAATATTACTAAAAATTCTCTGTGCGGGTAAAAAAACAATAAGTGGAATAACTACATAGTAGAGATTCGTAATTTCTAATTCCTCCTTGCTAAAGATTAATATAGTAATATATTGAATGATACCCATGATAAAATAACCATACGCAATATAACTCCTTGCTAAAAATTTATTATTTTCATAAATTATTGAAGAAAAAATTGATAGAAAACCTCCCCCCATGTTTGTATAACCATGAATTGAACCAATAAAGATAAGAAAATACTTTTTGTGCTCTAAAATATATTTTTTCCATTGAATTATCTTATTTTCACTTAATGTGATCAATGATGAAATTATAAGTAAAATTGAAACACATAATTTTATATCAATGAGATCTGTATAAATTGATAAAATCAAAAAAATAAATAAAAAAGGAAGGCTTTGCAAATTAAATTCTTTCATTCGATTCTTATTTAAATTCTTTTTATGCATTATTTGAAACAAACTTATTGTTATCGAAACAGGTAGGACCGTCATCAAAGTTGATATGAAACCATAATCTAGCATCAAAAATACTGGCGTACCAAATAATAACAGTCCAACCCCAAAAACCGATTGAAATATACATAAAATTAAAATAATTAAAAATTCTAAAATAGATGTGCTCATCATAAAACCAAAAAGATTCTTTAACAGAAAATTTTACTTATATTTTTGTTTATTTTTCATCTAATTTCTTTTTAAAAACTGTAAATATAAATTCATCCATTCCTCTTTTGTTAAACCATTCAATTTTACATTTCCTTCTTCCTCAGATTCCCAATCCTCTAAAATAAAATCTGTAAAATCCATATTCATTTTTGCAAGATAATCACAAAATTTATCTAATCCAATTTTTTCACTCATTATTCAACGGTTACAGATTTAGCAAGATTTCTTGGTTGATCAACATCAGTTTTTTTTAAAACAGCAGTATAATATGCTAATAGCTGAATCGGTAGAGAAAATATAATTGGTTGCACAAACTGATGAACATCTGGTAAAACTAGTGTCTTAATAGATTTATCATCAATCGCATTGATACCAAGATTATCTGTTATCAATAATACTTTTCCTCCTCTTGCTAGCACTTCTTTCATATTAGAAATATTTTTTTCAAAAAGATCATTTTTAGGAGCTATAAAAACAATTGGTAATTTTTCATCCACAAGCGCAATTGGTCCGTGTTTCATTTCACCAGATGCATAGCCTTCAGCATGTATATATGAAATTTCTTTCAACTTCAATGCGCCCTCCATAGCTAATGGGTAACAATGCCCTCTACCCAAGTAGAGTACACTTTTAGCTTTATAAATAATTTTACTTAATTTTTTTATCTCTTCACGAATATCAAGTATGCAAGACATATTAGATGGTATTTCAATTAAGCTTTCAGTTAGTTTTTTTTCCTTACTTTGATTTATTACACCTAACTCTCTTCCAATTAAAAGGCATAAACATGAAAGGATACTCAATTGAGCTGTAAATGCCTTAGTTGATGCCACACCAATTTCTGGACCTGCCTCAATTGTTAAAAAAAAGTTAGATTCTCTTGCAATACTACTTTCACTATTATTTACCAAACTTAAAATGATATTTTTGTTTTGTTTGGAATGGCGAAGTGCTGCAAGTGTATCTGCAGTTTCCCCAGATTGGGAAATAAAAATCGAAAGGGATGCATTAGATTTCTGCACTCTCTTATACCTATACTCTGAAGCTAGATGAGCAGATGAAGGAATTCCAAGATTATTTTCAAACCAATAGGTTGCAATCTGACTGGCATAGAAAGATGTGCCACAAGCAATAAGATCTATTCTTTTTAACTTTTTCCATTGAATTTTTAATTCTGGAATAAAAATTTTTTTGTTTATTGGATCTAAAAATCTTGATAAAGAGTTGCTGATTATATTAGGTTGCTCAAAAATTTCTTTCTGCATAAAGTGATCAAAATTTCCTTTACCTAAGATTGAGTCACCATGTGAGGATGTTGAAATCTTTCTGTCAACTTTTTTAAATTTAGAATCATAAATATCAAACTTATCCTTAAAGATAAATACACTATCACCCTCTTCCATATATATAATCTTTTGCGTAAATGGAGATAAAGCAATTGAATCTGAGCCAAGATAAAAGGAATTATTGGAAATACCAATTGCAAGAGGACTTCCTTTTCTAGCACCAACTAAAAAATTTTGATCTTTAAAAAGTATTGCAATTGCAAATGCTCCATCTAGTCTTGATAGTGTTTTTTTAAGTGCTTGTTCAGGAGTGCTATTTATTAAATTTAAATCTATCAAATGTGCTATTACTTCACTATCTGTCTCTGATTTAAACTCATAACCTTTATTTAACAACTCTTTTTTTAAGTCAGAATAATTTTCAATTATACCATTATGAACAATCGAAACATTAGTTGAGTTATGAGGGTGGGCGTTTTTAGTTGAAGGAATCCCATGAGTAGCCCATCTGGTATGACCAATTCCTAAAGTCCCATCTATTTTTTTATTAGATAATATTTTTTTTAAATTTATCAGTTTACCCTGGGCACGAACAGTATGGATTTTCTGATCTACAACGACCGATATACCAGATGAATCGTATCCTCTGTATTCGAGTTTATGAAGACCCTTAATTATTTTGCTTACAACAGGTTCATCAGATAATACTCCAAAAATCCCACACATTATTTTTTTTTCTCTTTTCTTACTAATTCTGACTTTCTATATATGAGGCTATTTTCTTTTATATTTTTATTAACAATAGTTCCCGCGCCTATTATTGAATTCTTATTTATTTGTAATGGAGCAATTAATGATGTGTTTGAACCAATAAAACAATTAGATCCAATGATGGTTCTATTCTTATTTTTTCCATCAAAATTACAGGTAATTGAACCTGCTCCGATATTAGTTTCGTTTCCAATTAATGCGTCACCAACATATGATAAGTGAGATATTTTAACACCACTTTTTATATCTGATTTTTTTATTTCAACAAAATTACCAATTTTCACATCTGACCCTATTTCCACTTTATCTCTTATTCTAGAAAAAGGGCCTATTGTAACATTTCTATTAATAATAGTATTCTCTAAATGTGTGAAACTCTTTATCAAAACATTACTTTTTACTATAACACCAACCCCAAAGTAAACATTTGGCTGAATTTTTACATCTTTTTCAATTTTTGTATCAGCACTAAAAAAAACCGTTGATGGGTCCTCCATGAAAACACCTTTATTTAAAAAAAAATTTCTTTTCCTGTTCTGGAATATTTTATTAATATTTGATAATTCTTGCATATTATTTACACCCCTACATTGATCATAATCACAAAGATAATAACCAGATTTTAGTGCATTCTTATAGAAGATACCTAAAAGGTCGGTTAGGTAAAACTCTTTTTTTTTATTAGAGTTTTCAACATTATCAATATATTTTAGTAATTTTTTTGTATTTAAAATCATCATACCTGAATTACATATATTTAGGTCATTTTCTAAATCAGCCTTTGTCATTTCAGTTTTCTCTATTATTTTAACTAAGGATTTGTTATGAAAAAATAATCTTCCATATGAATGGTTGTTTGACTTTGGTTTCATTGCTAATACACACAGATCTAAGGTGTTTTTGATGAAATATTTTATTGCATTTTTTATAGTTTTTTCTTGAACTAGAGGAGTATCACCGTACAAGATTAAAGTGTTTTTTACATTAGAAGAATTGATTTTTTTTAGGGCTGTTTTAACTGCATCAGCTGTACCATTTCTATTTTGTTGTATTACAATTTTAATTTTTTTATTTTTTATTTCAGAGCTTAAACTCTCAAGGTCATTAGAAATAACAGTTGTTATAAGTTTTGGATTCATGGATAGAGCGATGTCATGAATATGGTTAATCATTGGCTTGTTACCTACTTGATGAAACACCTTTGGAATAGATGAATTCATTCTTGATCCTTTACCTGCAGCTAATACAATGATAGATAATGACATTTAACGTTTCTAATCTTTATAATACTTTTATCAGATAAATATTTTTTTATGAATAAAAATTTTAAATGTGTAATTTTTGATCTTGATGGAACCCTCATAGATAGTGGACCTGATTTAGCTGATTCTTTAAATTATGTTTTGAGAAAACAAGGGTTTGAAGGTGTTGATCAATCTATTTTAGGAAGCCTTGTTGGCGGAGGAGCAGAAATGATGATAAGAAAAGGGTTTGATCAAATACAAGTAAAAATTGATGAAAAAAAAGTAGAGACATATATTTGTCAATTCTTAGAATATTATTACAACAATTGTACAAAACAGACAAAACTTTATGAGGGGGTTTTATATACTCTAAAATATCTAAAAAAAAAAAATATTAAAATTTGTTTATGTACAAATAAGAAACAACACTTAACTAATAAGATTATAAAGGAATTTAAATTAGAAGATTACTTTGATTTGATCTTGGGCTCATCAAAAAAACTTGAAATGAAACCTAGTGTTCAGATGTTAGACTTCTGCTCAAAAAAATTAAAAATCAACTCATCAGACCAATGTTTAATGATTGGTGATAGTGACAACGATATCTTACCAGCTATTAAACTGAATATGACTTCTATTTTTGTAAGATACGGTTATGGAAAATTATCAAGAAATCTAGTTGCGAATTATGAAGTTAATGCAATTAAGGAAATTATTGATATCTGTGACTTTTAAATCTTTATCCTTTCGTTAAAGAATAAATTAATTTCACTTAACCCTTTATAAATAGTCATAATGGCCACAATAAGTGCGCACAATGCTATAAAGTATAAAAATTTATAAAACTTGGGATCCACTTTATAAGTATAAACAAAATAAATTTAAAATATAATATTCATGTTATGAATTCAGAGTATGTGAATAATAAATTTGATTTATATCTTAAGTTTTTTTAATTTATGCTTTCATAACAATAACATGAGGTTGAAAATGAAAAAAATAATTATTCTTTGCTTTACTTATTTAAGCATAACAATTACTGCCAATAATTCATCAGCAGGTTGTCTTAAACTTTTAGATGAAGATTTATCATCGACTAAGAGTCAATTAAATAAATTTTCGTGCAAAAAAAAACATTCTAAAGATATTTCTTTTCAATGTTCAAAAAATGCACCAAATGGCTGGGCAAAATATTATTCAGTAAAATTTAAAAAAATTGAAACAAAGGTAATAAATTGTTTAGGATAAAAAAAATAAGGTTTTAGATTTTTTTTTTTTTTTATATATTAATTGCATGAGTGAAAATCTTATTAAAGAGTCAACTTATGCAATTGATAAAGCCGCTCAAATTCTTAGGCAAGGTGGGCTTGTATCAGTTAAAGCCGAAACAGTATATGGTTTAGCATGTGATCCAAGTAATTCTGAGGCAATATTAAAACTTTATAGTTTAAAGAATCGACCCTCAAGTAACCCACTAATAATTCATGTTAACTCTTTAGATATGCTTAAAGATGTTGCCGAAGTTAATACATTGTCTTTAAACATCATTAATTTTTTTTGGCCAGGACCACTCACATTGATTCTTCCACGAAAAAAGAATAAAAATGTTCTAGATTTTGCAGTTGCTGGGTTAAATACAATAGCTGTTAGAATGCCAGCCTCTGAAATATTTTTGAAAATAATTACGAAGTTAGGGAAGCCGATAGCAGCGCCAAGTGCAAATCAAAGTGGATACATTTCGTCTACAAAAGCGAGTCATGTAATTGAATCATTTGGGGAGGATATTGAACTGGTTATTGACTCTGGACAGTCAGAATATGGTCTTGAATCTACAATAATTGACTTAAGCTCAGAAAAGATCTTCATCAGAAGGCTGGGAGTAATAGACTTAGAATTCTTAGAAAAAAAGTTAAAAATTAAAATATATAAGCATAATGAAGAAGAAGAAAACAAACTAAATTCACCAGGACAATCATTCAAGCATTATTCTCCAAACACACCAATAAAGCTTAATACAAAGATTCCTGAAGAATGTGATGCGTTCTTAGGATTTGGTTCTATAAAACTTAAGCATAAACCTTTTCTAAATTTATCTGAAAGCGGGGACTTAAAAGAAGCGGCATTTAATTTATTTAATTTTCTCAGAAAACTAGATAAATTGCAAAAAAAACAAATTTCTATTTATCCAATCCCTAAGAAAGGGATTGGTAAAGTAATAAATGAAAGACTTAATAGGGCAAATAGTAAATGAATGAAGTTTTAAAGCCTCTTCTAAAGACTCTAAACAAGAATGAATTTTGTACAGAACAAAATATCATTAAAAATCACTGTATTGATTGGAGAGGCAAATTTAAAGGAACAGCTGATTTAATTTTTTTTCCAAAGAATGTTAAATCTGTTATTAAAATTATAAAATTTTGCTCCAAGAATGAAATTTCTGTTGTTCCTCAGGGAGGAAATACAAGTTTAGTTGGTGGTTCCGTTCCAAGAGCTAATAAAGGAGAGGTGATAATAAACCTTTCAAAATTAAACAAGATTAGAGAGATTGATACCATTAGTAATACTGTGACGTTGGAAAGTGGCTGTATTCTTCAAGATGCAAATGAAAAGTTAGAGCCATTTGGACTTGAGATGCCCATATCACTAGGTTCAAAAGGAAGTTGTCAAATAGGAGGAAATATTGCTACGAACGCTGGAGGGCTTAACGTAATTAAATATGGTTCAATTAGAAGTAATATTTTAGGAATAGAAGCTGTCTTTCCAAATGGAGAATTTCATAATGATTTAAAAACCGTAAAAAAAAATAATACAGGTTTTGATCTTAAACAACTTTTGATTGGCTCTGAAGGTACTCTAGGAATAATCACAGCAGCCACTTTAAAGATTTACAAAAAACCAAGCGAAAGGATAGTAATTATACTTTCCACTGACAAGATGAATGAAACTTTGGAAGCATATAAGATAATAACAAAGAATTTTGGAGAGTTAATTACAGCATTTGAATTAATGAATAAATTCTCAGTAAATCTTGCCAAAACACTTGATAAAAAACTCAAACTACCTTTTTCTGGAGATTATTATTGTCTAATAGAACTAACAAATTTTTTAGATATTGAGAATTTTAATAATTTTATTATTGATAAGTTTTGTCAAGTTAGCTTTAAAAAGATGAAAATCATTATCTCTAAGTCTGAATCGGAAAATAAAGTTTTTTGGAGAATAAGGGAAGAAATACCTTTAGCTGAAAAACTTTTGAAAAACGTAATACAGCACGACGTTTCATTACCACTAAATTTTATTGATAAATTTATTGAAAAGAGTAGTTCTTCACTAAAAAAGCTTGATTCCAAAATATCTATAATAAACTTTGGACACCTCGGTGACAACAATCTTCATTTCAACGTATTTATTGATAAGATTCTTGATGATAAAGAATACAAAAAAATTCAAAAAAGTATAAATAAAATTGTTTTTTCAAATGTTGTGAAATTTAATGGTTCAATAAGTGCTGAGCATGGTATTGGTCAATTAAGAAGAAAAGAACTTAAAAAGTTTAAAAGTACTGACGAGATTAAAAAAATGATTCAAATCAAAAAAATTTTTGATCCTAAAGGTATAATGAATCCTGGTAAGATTATTTAATCAAGATAATATTTATATATTTTATTTGCTTCATTACATATTTTTAAAGGATTACTATTTAACCTGAACAGTCCTATCAAGTATAGAAAAAAATATTTTAGATACATTCTTTTATTTTTCTTTCCCCTCACAAATCTCCATGCTCTTGCTGTCAAACGTCGCTGAGCATACAATTTAATTCGTAAATTTAATTTTGGATTATCTTTGACAAATAATTCTAGTGATTTTGACACTCTATATATTTGATTATTTTTTTTTTCAGATATCTGACCTTGTGCTTCAAATGGTAAGATAGCTACTGGATAGTTTAGCCTAATGAAATTTCCAATATTTGCCAACCTCAAAGTTAATGAATACTCCTGACTATGAATCACCCTTTCATCGCAACCACCTATCTTTTTGCATATGTCTGTCCTAACCAAGAATTGTGAAGGATTGAACATCGAATTTCTCATAGCTAATTTAATTGGATTGTTTTGAAATGTTATGTTTATATTTTCCAGGTTATCATCTAATTTTTCAGAGGTAATATCTTCTACTTTCCTTTGCAAACCATATGCAAGGATAAATTTTTTATTTTTTTCTAAAAGGTTCAATAAAGTAAAAGTAGTTTTATTTATTATTATATCATCTGCATCAAGAAATTTTATATATTTCATCTTTGAAGCACGTATGCCAGCGTTTGTTGCACTTGCCGAACCTTTATTCTTTTGAGAAATTATCTTACAATTTTTTAAACTCCTTCTCTCTTTTTTTAAAATTTCTAAAGAATTATCTGTTGATCCATCGTTTATGAAAATATATTCTTTATCAAAATTACCAGTTTGTTGCCTAAGTGACTTTATAACAGTTTTTAAATATTTAGCTTTATTAAAAACGGGTACAACAAAAGAAACGGACGACAACGTCTAATCTCCCTGATTAATTAGATATTTTTTTAACTCCATATTTCCAAAGGCTGAGGCATTAGTTAATTCAGACCTATTTTGATAAACTAATCCGATATTGTTACATAAAACTTCTTTATTGATTATATCAACAATAATTGGGCCCGATCTAGTATCTGCTATAAAACTAGCATTTCCTTTTCCTTCAATTTCAATACAATCATTAAATGATTTATTTTTTGATTTAAATTTAAAGTTTCTTCTAGCAACTTTGTAATTCATTTGAAACTTTGATCTTGGCTTGAAATTTCTGAGGGGAGGTTGAAAGCCCTTCACTAAAAATAACTGTTCCTGCGTGTCCCATTCATTAGTTTCAAATGTTAAATCTGGATAAACCACTTTTTGAACTGGCTCAACAATTCCTTCATCAAATGCTAAAACTACAGATTTTCTGAATACAGTTTTTTTATTTTCATCTATTTCATATGTATAGTAACTACCATCTGAGTACAGTTTTGATAATTCTACTTTATTATTTTTTTTATCTTTTTTAACGTTTGCAATCATTATTCTTTTTAAGACTTTCTCATTTTTATATGAGGAATGAATACTTATTGAATACATCCATTTAATATTAATATCCGACGGAAAATAGTTCTTTTTTTCTGATTTACAACCCTGAATCAGAAGGAGAGCTATAACTATATATTTAATTTTAAAATACTTCATAAAGTGGTGCCCAGGGGAGGAATTGAACCACCGACACAGCGATTTTCAGTCGCTTGCTCTACCAACTGAGCTACCTGGGCTTATTTAAAATGTCTAATCATTACTAAACGATAGAATATTTTCAAATAAAATCATATTATCTTAAATATTTTATACACTTCTGGAATTGATAATCCAACAACATTTGTATAAGAACCTTTTATTTTTCTAATAAATTTTGAAGCTGTTCCCTGAATTGCGTATCCTCCAGCCTTTCCAACACCCTCATCTAAAAGTTTTTCACTTAAATCAATATGTTCTAATCTTTCAAAAATAATTTCCGTAACCACCACCTTACTAAATATCTTTCCCTCTTTTGAAATAATGCATATTCCACCATAAACTTTATGTTTTCTTGAGGATAAATAATTAAGGTAGGACTTAACTACTTCTTTTGATTCAGCCTTATGAAGAATTCTTCCTGCTCTAAAGACTAATGTGTCTCCAGCAATAATAGTTGAGTCATTTGGGTTTTTAAACATTTGCCTAACATAGAGAGCTTTCTGTATAGCAATATTTCTAACACTTTTTTTTAAAGCATTTTTTTCTAAGAAATTTTTTTCATTAATGGAAGGCTTTATAACTTGGATCTTTTTTAATCCCAAATTTCTGAGTAATTTTAGCCTTCTGGGTGAAGAGGAAGCAAGGATTATTTTACCGAGCTTATTAAACAACTTTATTTATGTCTGAATGTTATTCGACCTTTAGTCAAGTCATATGGTGTCATCTCAACCGTAACTCTGTCTCCAGCCAAAACTCTTATTCTAAATTTCCTCATTTTTCCAGCAGTATGCGCTATAATTTCATGATCATTATCTAATAAAACTCTGAACATTGCGTTGGGAAGCAGTTCCTTTACAGTTCCTTGAAATTCCATTAATTCATCTTTAGCCATAAATATCCTTCACTTTTTCATTCTGCATTCTATTGATAAAGCATGTGCTTGTAAACCCTCTTCATTAGCTATATTAATTGCGTCTAATCCTATTTTTTTTATACTTTTTTCTGTACAACTAACAACTGAAGATCTTTTAAAATAATCTAGAAGATTTAGTCCTGAAGTAAACCTTGCTGTTCTATCTGTAGGTAAAACATGATTTGGACCTGCTATATAATCACCAATTGCCTCCGGTGTAAATTTTCCAAGGAATATAGCACCAGCATTTTTTATATCCTTGAGATAATCTTTTGCATTATCTAAAGCAATCTCTAAGTGCTCTGGAGCTAGTTTGTTTATTAATTCAATTCCATCATAAATTTTTTCAACTATGATTACAGCACCAAATTTTTCCCAACTTTTTTTAGCTATATTTCTTCTTTTGAGTCTCTTTAATAATAAATCAATCTCACTAACTACATTTTTAGCAAAATTGTCGCAGTCAGTTATAAGAATTGATTGAGCAAGCTCATCATGCTCCGCCTGGGAAAGAAGATCTATAGCAATATGTTGGGGGTTATTATTTTTATCTGCAAAAACTAAAATTTCTGATGGACCTGCAATCATATCTATTCCAACAATACCAAAAAATTTTTTTTTAGCTAATGCAACGTATGCATTACCTGGGCCAAAAATTTTGTCTACTTTTTTTAAACTTTCAGTTCCCAATGCTAACGCTGTAATTGCTTGTGCCCCCCCTATTTTGTAAACTTCATTAATATTTAGTATTTTACAACATGCTAAAACTAAAGGGTTGACTTCTCCATTTGTAGCTGGAACAGTTACTACTATTCGTGGAACTTCTGCAACTTGGGCAGGAACCACATTCATAATAAATGATGAAGGATAAGCTGCCTTTCCTCCTGGCACATAAAGACCAACAGAGTCAAGAGGATTCCAGATTGAGCCCAGCGTAACACCTTCTTTATCCTTGTAAAGTAAATTACAAGGTTTTTGTTTGCTGTGAAATAATCTCACCCTTTTGATAGAATTTTCTAATGAAGTAATTAGATTACTCTCCACAGAATTATAGGCTTTATCTATCTCTTTCTTGTTCACAATTAAATCTGAGAAAGTTTTAGCTCTGATTTTATCAAATTTATTTGAAAGTCTTAAAACTTCCTCATCACCTTTTATCTTTACATTCTTAATTATCTTATCCACTGTGCATTCTATTGAAAGATCTGAAATGCCTCTTTTTTTGAGCAAAAGTTGAAAATTCTCATTAAAATTTTTATCTATTTGTCTTAAGATTCTAGCCACTTATTGCCTTTTTGATTTGTTTAATAATCTGAGAAACTTTATCGTTATTTAGTTTAAAAGCAATTTTATTCACTACAAGCTTCGAGGAAATTTTAAAAAGAACCTCGGACTCAACTAAATTATTTTCCTTTAACGTCTTACCTGATGAAACTAAATCTACAATGGTTGAACAAATACCAAGTTTTGGAGCTAATTCAATTGCCCCATTTAATTTTATACATTCTGCCCTAATTCCTTTGCTTGCAAAATAATCCGTGACAGTGTTTTTATATTTTGTAGCTATCATTAAATGACCGTTTCTTTGTTTTTTTTTAAAAAAATCTTCTTTATGTGCCACTGATAATTTACACTTTCCAATGCCGAGGTCCATAACATTATTTACTTCATCATAATCAAATTCCCTTAAAACATCATCACCAACCACTCCTAAATGCGCAGCACCAAAAGCAACAAATGTAGCTACATCGAAAGATCTTACTCTAATTATGTCAAGAAATTTAATATTAGTTTTAAACATTAACTTTCTAGATTCTCGATCATAAAATTCTTTCTCAGGTAAAATATTAGCTTTTTTTAAAATTGGGCTTAATTCATTTAAAATTCTTCCCTTGGGAACTGCAAGTATCATTCTATTCATTTTTTTATTCTATCTATTTTTGCACCACATGCTTTAAGTTTTTTTTCAATATTTTCATATCCTCTGTCTAAATGATATACTCTATTAATAATTGTTTTGCCTTTTGCCATCAAGCCAGCAATTATTAAACATGATGATGCTCTTAGGTCTGTCGCCATTAACTCCGCACCATAGATCTCTTTAACACCAGTTATTTCAACTTTTGATCCTTTTTTTCTAATTTTTGCTCCCATTCGTCTTAGTTCACCTATATGCATAAATCTATTTTCAAAAATTTTTTCATTTATCTCGTTTTGGCCTTGGATTTTTAATAAAGCTGAAGTCAACTGAGCTTGAAGATCCGTTGGAAAGCCAGGATATTCTTTAGTAGTAATTTTTAAGTTTAAGTCACTATCTTTGACTTTTTCAATACTAAAACTTTTATTATCAATTTTTTTTAGCTTCAACAGCTTAATTGGTTTAAAAATATCTTTTAAATGTTTATAAACTTCGTTATTAACCCCTGTAAGTATTAAGTTACCTGAACATCCTAAAACAGATAAGGCAAAAGTTCCCGCTTCAATTCTATCAGGCATAACCTCAAATTCCCCTCCATTTAATTCTTTTACCCCATCAATAGTTATCGTGTTAGTACCATGACCCTTAATTTTTGCCCCAATTTGTATTAAAAAATTACAAAGATCATCAATCTCCGGCTCTTGAGCTGCATTATTTATTATTGTTTTCCCTTGGGCTAATGTGGCTGCCATAATTAAATTTTCGGTTGCACCTACAGATTTTTTCTTAAAGTTTATGGAAGTTCCTTTCAATTTACTTTTTACTCTCCCGTAAACATAACCATTTTTTATTGTAAAGGATGCTCCCATTTTTTTTAAACTTTCTATGTGAAGATCTACTGGCCTTGTTCCAATTGCACAACCACCAGGTAGCGAAACTTTTGCGTATCCATACCTAGACAAGAGTGGTCCCAGTATCAAAAATGATGCCCTCATTTTTCTCACAAGTTCGTAGGATGCTATCAATGATTTAGGGGTATTGGATTTAAATGTGTAGCAATTATTTTTTTTTTTATAAATTTCAACATTTAACGACTTAAGCAATTCAATCATTGAAAAAATATCCGAGAGATTGGGTATATTGGTTAGCCTCACTAAGGAGTTTGTTAAAAGTGTTGAAGCAAGAATCGGAAGTGCAGAATTTTTTGATCCACTAATCCTAATTTTCCCTTTAAGAGGTTTTCCACCAATTATCTCAATTACATCCATTTTACAGTTTTGGTAAAGTCACGCCTTTTTGGAACATATATTTACCTTTTCTATCAGCATAAGATAATTGACAAATATCATCTCCTTTAAAAAATAAAAATTGTGCTGCACCTTCATTTGCATATATTTTGGCAGGAAGCGGTGTAGTATTTGAAAATTCAAGAGTAACATGTCCCTCCCATTCTGGCTCTAAAGGTGTGACATTTACAATAATTCCACATCTAGCATAGGTTGATTTTCCAACACAAATAACCAAGGTTTCCCGGGGTATTTTAAAGTACTCCACGGTACGGGCAAGCGCAAAGCTATTAGGAGGTATTATACAATGATCAACTTCTCTATCTACAAAACTTGTATCAGAAAATATTTTAGGATCCACAGTCGCAGAATTTACATTAGTGAAAATTTTAAAGTTTCTTGAAACTCTTGCATCATACCCATAGGAAGAAAGGCCGTAGGATAATACTCCGTCTTTCTCAAGATTTTCAACAAATGGGTTGATCATTTGTTTTTCCTTGACCATTTTTTTTATCCAAAAATCAGGCATTATTCCCATATTTTATTTCCCTTCCTTTTTTTTAAATTTTTCCTAAGAGCTTTTGATAGCTTATCAAATTTGAGTTTTCTTTCATTCATTGCGCTTATTCTTCTTTTTTTCAAGAAAAGTGTATTTGGTTGCTTTTCCCTTGCATAGCCTTACTGGATATCTTTTTTTATTAATCTCTATTTTCTTAATACACTCTTTTTGTATGTCAATCCCAGCAATATCTGAAAATCTGAGAAGATAAAGCATTATATCAGCGACTTCATCTTTGATTCTAGAGAGATTTTTTTTATTTTTATAAAATTCTGAGTTTTCTTTCTCCCATTGAAAAATTTCTAATAATTCTGAAGATTCAAGATTTATTGATATAGCTAAGTTCTTTAAAGAATGAAATTGATCCCAATCTCTTTTTTTTGAAAATTCTTTTAAAATCTTTTTTATTTTTAATTCGTTCACAATAAATAATCTTTCTCAAATTAATATACTTGATTTTTATCTTCTTTAAAAAATTTATATCTTTTTTTTTTATTGTTGCTAGAATTTAAAAACGATGAATGAGGTAATATGGGGCAGATATTCACTACTTGTTTACACTGGCATAAGCACTGTAGCTTTACTAATACTTAGCTTTTTTTTTAAATCTTTAATTGTATTTACATTTATTACATCCCTTTTATTTGCCGTATCTTTATGGGATTTTTTTCAAAAAAAAAGATCTATTCTATCTAATTTTCCCTTGTTAGGCAGATTTAGATTCTTTTTAGAAAGTATAAGACCTGAATTAAGACAATATTATTGGGAATCTGATGATGATGAAGTCCCTTATTCAAGAAACCAAAGGTCAATGGTCTATCAAAGATCAAAAAATATCGAAGGAGTAAGGCCATTTGGTTCACTGGAAAAAATGTACCGTGAAGATTTCGTTTGGCTTAATCACTCTATAACACCTACACATATAGAAAATTCTGAGTTTAAAACAAAAGTTGGAAGTGGTAAAAATTTTTATAACATGTCAGTATTAAATATATCTGGCACATCATTTGGTGCAATTTCACCACCAGCTATAACTTCATTAAACTTGGCTGCAAAAATGGGTAATTTTGCTCATAATACAGGTGAAGGATCAATGTCTAGCTATCATGAAAAAGGTGGTGGAGATACTATCTGGCAAATATCTACTGGATACTTCGGATGTAGAGATAGTAAGGGGAATTTCTCTCCCCAAAAATTTACATTAAAAGCTAAAAGTCCACAAATAAAAATGATTGAAATTAAAATTAGCCAGGGGGCAAAGCCAGGTCATGGAGGCATGCTCCTTGCACCAAAGGTAACCGAAGAAATAGCGGTAACAAGAGGAATAGATGTTGGTAAGGATTGTATATCGCCAGCTCGTCATAAAGAATTTTCTACTCCTTCACAATTATTGAAGTTTGTTGAAAAGCTTAGAAAACTTTCAGGTGGAAAACCGGTTGGAATTAAAATGTGTATAGGTCATCCATGGGAATTAATCTCGATAGTCAAAACTATGGTTCTAGAAAAAAAATATATAGACTTTATTACTGTTGATGGTGCTGAAGGTGGGACTGGAGCGGCTCCTGCTGAATTTACAGATCACCTAGGAAGTCCACTTAAAGACGCAATTATATTCGTTGATAATGCCCTTATAGGCTCAAACCTCAGGGACAGGGTAAAAATTGGTGTGTCAGGAAAAATAGTATCTGCATTTGATATTGCACATATGTGTGCTTTGGGAGCTGATTGGGTAAACATGGCAAGACCATTTATGTTTTCTATTGGGTGTATTCAATGTAGATCGTGTCATACAGGAGAATGTCCTACCGGAATTGCAACCATGGATCCAATGAGATACAGAGCTATTGATATCAAAGATAGATCAAACAGAGCTTTCAATTTTCATAAAAATACTATCTTTGTATTAAAAGAACTTTTAGAATCGGTTGGCGTAAGACATCCAAGCGAGTTAAACAGAAGGCATATTGTGAGACGATTGTCTGAAAGTGAAATTCTATTAGCTGATCAAATTTATCCAAGAGCAGAGAAAGGTGAACTACTTAAAAAAGGAAAGAAAACTATAGCTGACCCTAGAATTAATGTTTACTGGAATAAAGTAAATACAAAAAGCTTTAATTATAATACGGGATCAATTTAAAAGAAAAAAGTAAATTTAATCTAACTTTATTATTTCAAAATAATATTTATGTTTAAGTCCAATCATCTTTTTTTTTGCCCTCTTAGTTTAATAGTAAAACAGGGTCTTGGTAAGACTCAGCCACTGGAGCGTAACCAGTAGAGGGCACCATTATAAAAATGAATAATTTAACAAAAAATATATTAATAGGGTTTTCATTAGGATTGATTTTTGGAATCTTAGTAAATTTAATTGATCTAGATCAATCTGATAAAAAATTAATAATTGAGGTGCTTTCAATTGGTGGTGAGATGTTCTTAAAAATTATAAAAATGTTGGTAGTTCCAATTGTTTTTTTTTCACTTACTTCAGGAGTAGCTAATTTAAATGAATTAAATACTTTAGGAAAGATTGGTATTAAGTCCATATCTATTTATATCATTACTACTTTTTTTGCAATAACAGGCTCACTAATTTTTGCAAATCTCTTAAGCCCAGGAGAGGGATTTAATTTAAAAACAGAAAATAATAATATATCAATATCAGAACCTCCATCTCTTAATGAAGTGCTTTTAAATATTATTCCAAACAATCCTTTTGAATCATTAGTAAATGGTAATATGCTTCAGGTCATATTTTTTGCTATTCTTCTAGGTAGTGCAATTTCAATATCAAAAAAAAAGGAACTTACTAAATTTTTTAATGATTTCAATTTAGTTATAATGAAAGTTCTTTCTATTTCTCTTGTAATTGCACCAGTTGGAATATTTTGTTTAATTTCTAAAACCTTTGCAACACAAGGTTTAGGTTCTATAATTGAGTTGGCAAAATATTTTTTTGTTGTTTCCTTTGCTTTGTTTTTACATGTAACATTTATATATTTACCTTTAATAAGAATAATTGGAAAAGTAAAAGTAATAAATTTTTTTAATGGAATGAAGGAAGCTTTAATTTTTGCATTTTCCACCTCTAGTAGTTCAGCAACAATTCCAGTCACACTTGAAAATTTGAAAAAAAATTTTAGTGTAAAAGATAAAATTGCCTCTTTTACAGTACCTTTAGGAGCTACGATAAATATGGATGGGACAGCCATTATGCAGGGTGTAGCAACTGTATTCATAGCAAATGCCTATGGTTTTGATTTATCAGTTATTGATTATTTAAATATTATTTTAACATCAACATTAGCCTCAATTGGTACAGCAGGAGTTCCCGGTGTTGGAATAATCATGCTCGGCATGGTTCTGAATCAAGTTGGTTTGCCACTAGAAGGTATAGCTCTTATAATGGGAGTAGACAGATTTCTTGATATGCTTCGAACCACAGTAAATGTATCTGGTGATTCAATGGTATCTATAGTAATTAATAGATCAGAAAAAAAATAATGAATTGGTACAATATAGAGCTTGAAATTCCTTTTTACGGTAAGGAATTTGAACTAACAGAAGCATCAAACGAACAAGATGCAAAATTAATTGCCGTAAAAAAAATTGTACAAAAGTATAAATGCTTAGAAAACGAGGTTTTAGTTATAAGTTGTAAGATTATTAAGAATTAAATTCAACACATTTACCGTATAATTTCTCGTTAATTTCATTGTCTCTCATAGCAACTTTTCCATTTACAATTGTGACAATTGGCATTCCTTTAATTTTTACATTATTGTAAGGAGTCCATCCTGATTTGCTAGCAATCCATTTATCAGTAATCTCAAATTGTTTTTCCATGTCAATAATTGTCAAATCAGCATCATATCCTAAACTTATTTTTCCTTTATTTTTAATTTTATAAATTTTACATGGATTAACAACAAGAAGTCTTACCAAATCTTGAATTTGAAGTTTATTTTTATTCACAAAGTTTAGCATTATAGGAAGAAGTGTTTGTACTCCTGTCATACCCGCAGGAGATAATGGATACTTCTTTTTCTTCTCTTCTATTGTATGCGGAGCATGATCAGAGCCTATAACATCCACTACCTTATTATTAATACCATACCACAAGCCTTTTTGATGATTCTTATTTCTTATTGGAGGGTTCATTTGTGCATTAGTTCCCAATAGATCATAACAATCCGGTGAACTAAAATATAAGTGTTGAGGGGTAACTTCACATGTACAAATATCTTTATTTTTTTCTATCATTTTTATTTCATCTGCTGTTGAAATATGTAAAATATGAAGGTTAGTCTTTCCAATTTCACGGGCAATTTTTAATAATCTTTGGGTACTTCTAATTGCTGAGTCATCATCTCTCCAAACTGGATGAAAATTTACAGAAATACTAGGATCATCTAAAATTTTCTTTCTATCTCTTAATCTATATTCATCTTCACTATGAACAGCAAATTTTCTATCTATATTTGAAATAATTTTTCTCAAACTATCATCGTCTTCGACCAATAAATCTCCAGTTGAAGAACCCATAAAAATTTTTACACCACAACAGCCAACTAATCTTTCAAGTTTACTAAGTTCTATTATATTTTCTTTTGCCGCTCCTATGAAAAAACTATAATTACAAAACGCACTTTTATTAGCTATTTTAAGTTTTATATCAAGTTGTTCTTTATTTATCGTAGCTGGTGATGTATTTGGCATTTCAAAAACTGTAGTTATTCCTCCCAATACTGCACCTTTAGTACCATGATATATATCTTCCTTATGTGTCAGACCTGGCTCTCTAAAATGAACCTGAGTATCAATAGCCCCAGGCATTACAACTAAACCAGTGGCATCAACAACTTCATTTGCAAGACTTTTATCTACAGTACCGATTTCACAAATTTTACCATTACTTATACCTATATCCGCGTTTTCAATTTGGTAATTAGGAAGAATAACCGATCCATTTTTGATAACCAAATCAATTTGTAAATTATTTTTTGTATTCATTTATCCTTTTAAAAACGTCAAAGTAATTCCCACGTTCCTTTATTCCTTCTATATGGATAAGATACCATGAACTAAAAAAAATAATATGCCAAATTGATTTAGATATTTTTTTATTATTTTTCACCTTATCACATAAAAATATTATTTCTTTTTGAGTAATAAATTGAAAAAGGAAATCAAGCTTAAGAAGGTTTTCCTTTATAAGGTCAATTTTCTTTGGGATCCATTCATTAATTGGTATGGTAAATCCTTTTTTTGGAGAAAAAGAATCATATTTTTTTAGATTTTTTTTTAAAAATTCTCTTACATAAAACTTTCCAAAATTATGTTTTATTTTCAGACTATCATCAACAAAAAATAAATTTCTGAACATATTCTTATCTATAAATGGTGTTCGACCCTCTAAACTAAATGACATCAAGCATCTATCCAATTTAATTAGCAGATCATTTGGTAACCAATTCTTATAATCAAATAATTGTTTTGTTTGAAGTTTAGTTGTACTTTTGTAATCAAAATATTGAGTTTTGTTTTCAAAGTCATTATTAATTTTTTTTAATTTTTTAAAAAGTTCACCACTTCTAAATGTTTCCTTTAAGTCTCTACCTTTAAATAAAAATCTTTGTGCTTTTTTATATCTTCCATACCCTCCAAATAATTCATCGCCACCTTCACCTGTTAAAACAACTTTAAATTCTTCAGAAGCCTTCTCAGATAATTTAAGTGTTGGAAGAATTGCATAATCAGCAACAGGTTCGTCAATTTTCTCAGCACCTAAAAATATTAAGTCCCAAAAATCTTTTTCTGAAAAACTTAGTTCATTTAATTTGATATTATTATCTAAACAAATTTGTTTAAAATTATGATTTTTTTTTGAACAAACATTCATAGTAAATGCTGTGATGTTTTTTAACTTCAACTCAATGATGCAGTAAAGTAGTAGCATTGAATCAATACCTCCTGATAAAAATAAACAATACGGAACATCACTTCTAATGTGTGATTTAACAGTTTTAATAATTTCTTTTCTAAAATAACTTTCATTGATTGTAATTTTTCTTTTAACCTCTAACTTTCTAAATATACTTTCCTTTATTTTACCATTTTGAATAATTAAAGTTTCACCAGGCCTAACTCTGTTTAATCCCCTAAAGATAGTTTGATTTCCTGTGCAATATTGATATTGAAGTTGCTCAACTACCTTCTGATTATTTAGAGAGGGCTTATTAGGCATCACATTTCTTAAAGAGTTAAGTTCTGAACAAAATATCAACCCTTCGTTGAAAACTGTAAAATATAAAGGCTTTATTCCAAACTCATCCCTTGAAATAACTATCTCATCTTTTTCCTCATCATAAATTGCAAAAGCATACATTCCTCTAAGCTCCTTAAAACCCTCAATACCTTTTGTATTATAAACTGCTAAAATAGATTCAGAATCAGAATTTGTTTTAAATCTATAATTAGAGTATTTCTCTCTTATTTCTAAATCATTATAAATTTCACCATTTGCTACGAGTATTAAATTTTTATTTTTGATTGGTTGGTGGCCTTGTTTTAAATCAACTATTGATAGTCTCGTGTGAATTAAATTTATATTTTTCTTTTTATAAACTCCACTACCGTCAGGCCCTCTATGAAACAAAGATTTTTTTATTTTTAAAAACCTTTTAATGAGACTTTTATTTTCAGCAACTAAAGATAAACCAGCGATACCACACATCTATTTTATAATTTTTCTAAAAAATGAAATATACTTTTTCACAACAATTTCTTGTGTAAACTGTTTACTGTATTCATCAAATGCATTTTTAATTATTTTTTCTTTTAATTTCTTGTTTTTTTGAATTTCTTTAACCTTCTCGACAAGCTCAAAAATATCTTCTTTTTCAAATTTCAATCCATTCACTTTTTCTTTAATTAAATTATTTGGACCACTTACATTAGCTGCAATTACAGGAATCTTATGTGCCCAACCATCTATTATAATATTGCCAAAAGGTTCATGCCTAGATGGGCATATTAGAACGGATGCAGAGTTTAAAAAAGAAGATATATCATCGGTCCAATCAAAAATCTTGACTCTTTCTTTCAAATTATATTTTTCAATAAGTTCTTTATAGAATTCCTTTAATAAGCCCTGGCCTACTATGATTAAAGAATAACTAGGTAAAAAAGATAATGATTTTATAAGTACGTCAAAACCTTTGTTTTCATGAAACCTTCCCATAGCAATTAAAGTTTTATTCTTATTGAATTCAAGATCTAATTTAGTTTTTTTATTCGGGTTTACAAAATTTGGGATAAAAGTAACTTTATTTGAATCCCATCCAGAATCAATAATATAATTTTTAATATCTTGAGTATTTGCAATCAGATAATCACATTTTGCATAGTTTTTCATTTTATAATAGCCACCAAGCCTTCCAACCACCACTTCGTTTCCAAGTTTTTCATTAGGTAAAATTCTTGACGCCCTATTCATCCATGTAAGAATTATATTGGGCTCAAATTCTTTAATGCTTTTTTCAATTGTAGACTGGCAAAAGGGATTAAAATTATTAAATAATTTTATATATTTTAGATCACTTAAATTAGTGTTTAGATAATCAAATCTTTTTTTATGATATCTTATAATAACTTTCTGTTCTAAATCTTCTTTTTCAATTGCAACTGCTAATCTCTCAAAAAAACTCTCTGCACCACCACTGTTGGCACCAGACATAATATTTAGAACTTTTAATTTAGAATTTTTTTCCATTTATTTGCTACTTCATTCCATGTTAAATAATTTTTTTTTTTAAGAGCATTCTTATGCATATTGATCCATAACAGATCATCATTAAGTAATTTGATAGTTTTATCACAAAACATTTTATCATTTTCACATATATAACCTGTTTTACCATTAATAATTCTTTCATTCATACAACCATGATTCATTACAACTGATGGAAGTCCTACCATTTGGGCTTCTGCTAGAGACATACAATATGTTTCATCTAATGTACCCTTGTAAATAAATAATCTTGACTGCTTGAGCTCTTTTAAAAGTTTTTGTCTAGGTAAGGGTTTTCTAACTTTAACATTAATGCTGCTTAGGGATTTTGCTTTTTTAAGAATATCAGATATTTCACTAGAATGTTTTTTACCAAATTTTCCATATGTCTCAAAACCAGAAAAAATTTCTAATATTGCCCCCTCTGATTTTTTGTAAATATTCTTTTCCCACATTTTTAATAACCAAGATAAACCTCTCATAGGGTTTGAAGTGAAAATTACTTTTCTCTTTGGAGGAACTCTTATTTTTTTATAATTAAATAATTTATCTTCAATTCCATAAGGTATTATTACCCTTTCCTTTGCCGGGGCCCAGAAAGGATATGTACTTGCATGATATTCCCCAGAAAATACTATTTTAAAGTTATTGAAAAAGATTTTGGATAAATATCTATATTTTCTTAAATACTTTGCAGGATTATGAATCCAGAAAATTCTATTTTTACATTCTTTTTTTATATTTAAAAATTTATCACCTCTATTAATAATTAAAGTATCACACATCTCTTTATGAATAGACCTACTAAGCTTTTTCCATTCAACTCCATTCATTAGTCCTTCATTTTCACAGTTATTATACACAACAACTTTAAATCCACTCTTTGATAAACATTCCACTAATGATACAAAGGCTAATTCTGCCCCACCATAAGGTTTTTTTCTTATGGAGTATGAATCAAAGGATATACCATCATCAACAAATAACAATTTAGTCATTTTTGTTTTCCTTATATTTAAGGTATGATAAAATTGGATATAGTCCTGCAACAATCCCTATCATCAAACCTATTCTACCCTCTTTAAATCCTTTTCTAAGAATAAAACATTTCCAAAACCTAGAAAAAATCCTTCTAATATTTGTAAATAAATTTTCATTCTTATTTTCATTTTCTAAATCTAATGCTCTAGCAGAAGAATAACTATCAAGTTTTTTAATCAGATCTGAAATACTATAACAATAATAATGAGTTAAATGGTTCTTTAAATTACACCCTCTGTTTCCAAATAAAGTTATTTTAGGATGGACTCTTTGCAAACCCCAAATTTTAAATTTTTTTCTAAATAATCCAGCATAAGATGATTTGCCAAAATAAGCACCCCAACCATAGGTAACCAATTTTCTGCTAATATAATTATTAACATTTATTTGATGCCAATCATATTTACTATTTTTTATTGTATGTAAAATTTCCTTACCTAAATTTAAATCTATTCTTTCATCAGCATCTAATTCTAAAATCCAATCATTTGTACACTTTTGGATTCCATAATTCCTTCTCTCTCCTTCAATATCCCAACTTCCTGAATAAATTTTTTTTGTAAACTTTTTAACAATATTCAAAGTATTATCAGTACACTTGTCTAAAATGACTACTATCTCATCAGAAAAACCTAATTTTTTAAGACAATCCGAAATTTGTTTTTCTTCATTATGGACTACCAGCAAAACTGAAATTTTTTTCATTTTTTATAAAATTTAATTATTTTTTTTAAAACATAATCTACTTTAAGATCCTTCATTAGACATTCTTCTTGTCTGAAGTCAAAGTTTTTATGACCCATTAAATCATCTGGACTCTTTTTGCCAGAAATATGAAGTGTCCCCCCCCCCCATGGACGAT
>Ga0055584_100001328_pt1 | contig 24288 bp, 21 predicted proteins | sample OSDHelmetaG_FD_58716 | JGI IMG/M metagenome (GOLD analysis project Ga0055584, IMG submission 58716) | Pelagic marine sediment microbial communities from the LTER site Helgoland, North Sea, for post-phytoplankton bloom and carbon turnover... | ecosystem: Environmental > Aquatic > Marine >...
CGCTCTTTACAAAAATTGAAATTAACTCATTGCATTCTTTGTAAGCACTATGGAGCTGATTTTCATTTTCAGACAATCCACCTTTGCTAACTATCTCTAAACACGAATACGTCTCTCGAAGCTCTTTTAAAACGATGCTTAATTTATGTATAAAGTCCTTTGTAGATTCTGCAGATACTGCCTCACTATAATTCAACGATACAGAAGAATTAGTTGTTTACCATAAGTCTCCGACACCCTTTGATTTAGCAATTCTTTGCCAATCATCAAGTTTAATGTAGAAAAATCAACGCAACGTTTTCTTAAAATTTCAGAAGTCATTATCCTTTTTAAAATGGGAAAATAATTTCCTTGAAAATAAATATACCCTTCCCTTCTCCAACTCTTGGTAAACTATTCTCCGAATGAAAAATCTTCACTCTGAAATCTCAAATCTCCAATCTAAATTCTCAAATCTTCACTCTTAAATCTCCAATCTTCATTCTAAATTCTCAAATCTTCATTCTGAATTCATAAATCTGAAATCAAAAATCTGAATTCATAAATCTAAAATCTCAATTCTGCATTCTTCAATCCTATACAGTATCTTGCACCTGTGTCTGAAAAGGATAATAGATATAGAAGACTTATAGAACGATCGAAAGATGTAACACGAAATTTTAACATTTCGGTTAGCCGTGCAAAGGAGTACCAAATCCGAACTCTGAAACGCATTCTTAACAAAGCAAAAGACACACAATTCGGTCAGCAATATTATTTTGATACGATTTTAGATTCCGGTTCCGTCTATTCAAGTTTCAGAAATATGGTTCCTGCTGGCGATTATTTAAACATGTTACCTTGGTGGGAAAAGGCTAGAGCCGGAGAGGAAGATGTCACCTGGCCAGGAAAAATTGAGCATTTTGCACTGAGTTCAGGAACCTCTGATGGTGCCTCTAAGTACATTCCTGTTTCACCCGATATGGTGAAAGCCATTCGTCGAGCGAGTATGCGACAAGTATTAGCCATAGCCAGAACAGACATGCCCAAAGACCACATGACCAAACATTGGCTCATGATTGGCGGCAGTACGTCATTGAACTACAATGGTACATACTATGCAGGTGATTTAAGTGGCATTACCACTTCGAAAATACCTCCTTTGTTCCAGCGTTTGTCAAAGCCAGATCCAGAAATTAAGGCCAGCGATAATTGGCAAGAAAAAATTGAAAGAATCACGGCCGAAGCACCCAATTGGGATGTGAGTATGGTAGCTGGTGTTCCAGCCTGGATTCAACTACTATTTCAAAATATCATTGATCGGTACAGTCTATCGAACATTCATGACATTTGGCCACACCTTGAAGTATACATCCACGGAGGAGTCTCGATAAAACCCTATAAAGCCGGTATAAATGCCTTGTTAGGCAAGCCCATAAAATATTTTGAAACCTATCTGGCGTCCGAAGGTTTTATTGCTTTTCAAAACCGCCAGGACAATGAGGGTGGTATGCGCATGTTGTTGCGAAATGGCATCTTCTATGAGTTTGTGCGATTTGATGAAGAGAATTTTGACGACCATTATAGATTGAAGCCCGACGCTCATGCTGTGCCCATGTGGGAAGCGGAAGAAGGTGTTGAATATGCACTTTTGCTTTCAACGTGTTCTGGCGCATGGCGATACCTCATTGGCGATACCATCAAGTTTACGAACCTTAAAAAACGAGAAATCATTATCACGGGTAGGACGAAGCATTTCTTGAGTTTGGTCGGTGAACATTTGAGTGTCGACAATATGACGGACGCAGTAAAATCGCTTGCTGAATCTCTACACGAAAACTTCGAAGAGTTCACTGTCTTTGGTACTTTGGATAATACTGTCTTTGGTCACCAATGGTACATTGGCACCCACAATACTGAACTGATTGGTAAAGAGTATACCTCCCAATTGGATGGCTTCTTAAGAGACCTGAATGACGATTATGCGGTGGAACGTGACCATGCTTTAAAACATATGAAGGCTACCTTCATACCCATTGACTGGTTTAATGAATGGATGCGGGTAAATGATAAAGAAGGTTCGCAGCACAAATTCCCACGCGTAATGAAGGGTGAGACTTTGGAAAACTGGCAGTCGTTTTTGGAAGGTAAGGGAATTGCTAAGAGAAATCCTGCTTAAATAATTTGTGGTGGAACTTCTGTATTTTTGGGTGACCACTCAAATTATGAAACAACGCGCAATTTTACTTATTTGTGTTCTATCATCCAGTGACGCTGACACTATCTCTATTTTGGGAGAAGGTAATTCAGCTAAGCTTGTGCAGCCAAAAATTGGAGAGTCGGGACTAAGCTACTTTCTTATAAAATTGAATAAATCTGGACAATATCAAGACCATGTTTTTCTAGGGTACTATGATTTCAATTCTTTGGGTTTTTTATACCCGAATCACATAGATGATACGCTTCATTTGCGCATGTACTATTCAGATACTATTCACTTTATCCCTGGCACTTCTGTCAAACTAGAAACACCCCGCAACAAAACTAAAACGGTGGCTTTTGACATAGACTGCGAAAACCTAAAGACCTCAAACATTAGACATTATAACGTAATCACTTCTCCAGCCAATAGGATTTGGTTTACCGGAAAACACCTTAACAATGTCGAGTGTCGTTACCTCTCTTCCTTAAATGAAGATACATACCCTGATTCTGTAAGTTGTATTGTGAAGTTTAACAAGGGATATACAGATTCAATAATTTGTTCTAAGAATATTCGATTTGGTTCCAATGCCTTCCTTAAAGAGACGTTGTATTTGACGCATACTTCCGATGACAATCAGGAATATTCTATTGCCAACATCAAGTTTCCGGGAAAAGGCATAATCATAAGTAAATGGGTAAATGGTCAACTGGTGGATTCTATGACTTCTAAATTTCACGAAAACCAATTCTTTGTTGACGCATCAGACAAACTCTTCTTTTATGGGTACACGGTCAGTCTGGATTACAACCCAATGAAGATTAAGTTCTTCAAAGGAAATCCTTATATCCTTAAGGATGATCAAGTGTTTCGGTTTTGGGGACCCATTGACAATGACAGTTTAAAATGGATGTCGCATATTGCCGGGAATGCCGGCCCTGGTGGATCCATCCCCTATTTTTATGCCGATTCAAATGCACAATATTTGTCTACAAACGTAAAAAGTTGGATGGATTTAGATCCTGGTCCATATGAATGGCAGTTTAACCCTCTAACCTATGATGGTAAGACCGTTATTGCCAAATACAACTGCTACCCAAATGCGATATTTACCTTAGAGCAAAAGGCACAAAAAGTTCAGTTTTACAATTTCTCCTCTGGCGGACAAACCTATAAATGGTTGTTTGGTGTTGGATCAGCAAGTTCAACTGATTTAAATCCCGTATTCAAATATCCAGCCATTGGAGAATACGATGTGACGCTAATTGCTTTCAACGAATGTGGATCAGACACCTTCACTTTTCCCGTTTCGGTTGATGAAATTATTTCGGTTGAAGATGTTCAGATACCCGATTTTCGAATATATCCCAATCCCGCCACTAAAAACCTAACTATTGAACATGGTGTAACAAATGGCTCAATGGCACTTTTAGATATATCAGGAAAAACGATTTGGACAGGAAAACTAGAAAACACAGTTGACCAAATTGATGTCTCCGATGTTCAAGCGGGCATGTACATTCTCGTTGTAAAGGGTAATCAGCCTACAATAACTAGGAAACTGGTGGTTGAGTAACTAAGCAAACACCTCAGCATACTGCTCACGCAACTCAGATAAGATAGTACGGACTTCATTGGGGTCATCAGCAGTGACCAACCGCATTCTGTTCGGTTTAAAATTAGCGATGCCTTTAAAGTAATTGGCATAATGACGGCGCATTTCGAAAATACCAAGTCGTTCGCCTTTCCACTTCAAGCTTTCTTCAAAGTGCTGCTCACAGGTATCAATCCGTTCTAACATGGTTGGACCAGCCATTAATTGACCTGTTTTGAAATAGTGTTTGATTTCTCTAAAAATCCATGGATGCCCAATACTGGCACGGCCAATCATGATGCCTTGAACGCCGTAGCGATCTCGCATCTCCATCGCTTTTTGCGGTGAATTCACATCTCCGTTCCCAAAGATGGGAATGTGTATGTTAGGGTCTTGCGCAATTTCTCCAATCAGGGTCCAATCGGCCTCGCCTTTGTACATCTGTACCCGCGTTCTACCATGAATACTCAAGGCTTGAATGCCGATGTCTTGTAAACGATAGGCCACATCTTTGATATACTTCGTTTTGTTGTCCCAACCCAATCGGGTTTTAACAGTAACTGGTAGGTGGGTAGACTTGACAATCTCTGCCGTCATTTCAACCATTTTAGGTACGTCTTGTAATAGGGCAGCTCCAGCTCCTTTGCATGCAACCGCTTTTACAGGACAACCATAATTAATGTCGATAAGATCGGGTTTGGCTTCGGTGGCAATTTCTGTTGCCTCTTTCATCACATCAATATCACTCCCGAATATTTGAATGCCTATTGGGCGTTCATACCCAAATATGTCGAGTTTTTGCGTGCTTTTAGCGGCATCCCGAATTAGCCCTTCTGACGAAATGAACTCTGTGTACATCATGTCAACGCCGTGTTCCTTGCACACTGCACGGAAAGGCGGATCACTTACATCTTCCATTGGGGCCAATAGCAACGGGAACTCCCCAAGGTTTATATCACCGATTTTTATCACCTTTGCAAAGATACTTTATCCATGCAAAACAGACAGCAATCCAAAGTAAATGGCATCTCACACTTTTTTCTAGCCATTGGAATTCTGATTCTTTCGCTTTTCGCTATGACCGGTGTAGCGATGTTGGTCGTGCAAAAAGTATTTGGTTTACGCGTCGACGAATTAACAGATTTTGTCCTAGCCGATGCAACACTGCCTCAAACACTTGCACTCAAACTGGCTCAAGGTATTACCGTATTCGCCTTTATTATAGCTGGCTTTGTTGCTACAAAAACCTTCAGACAACCATTCACTTCATTCACTGGATTGGCTAATCCCATAATACCTATTCACATCGGTCTTGGTATTGTCTTACTTGTTTTGCTGATGCCCATAGTGGATGGTTTATTTCGGTTGAATGCAGGTTGGTCGCTACCAGACTCTTGGGAATCTACCTTCAAAACTTTGGAAGATACGGGCAACCATACCTACGCACTTTTACTCAAATACAACCAAGGTGGTCAGTTTTTCTTAAACTTACTTATCATGAGTGTCCTTGCTGCAGTTGGTGAGGAAATATTCTTTAGAGGAATCTTAATGCGGGTACTAACCAAGTGGTTTGGCAACGTCCATATTGGTATCATCACGTCAACAATGCTGTTTGTTATCATTCATTTTCAACCATACAAGGTGTTACCAATGTTGCTTCTCGGTTTGTTCCTAGGCTACATGTACTATAGAACCAAATCTTTGTGGGTACCTATCATTCTTCATGCGTTAAACAATGCCATAGTTGTGGTCGCTGATTGGTCGGAAAAAAGTGGAAATGAGTGGACCATCTTCAGTGATGACTTTCAATTTTCGGTATTACAAATAATCTTCAGTATTGTTGCATTCCTTGGCATCGGATATATGTTTTGGAAACAAACGAATGACAACGACTTCAGCTATGAATAATTTCAATTCGCGATTATTAGTCGGCACTGCCTACGTGGTAGTAACCATCGGAGCGTTGTTGTTAAACCTCATTTCTGCTGGAGTGTACATCTGGCTCATTCAGGTCTTTTGTTTGTATGAGTTTTATAAAATTACCATCAAACCTAAGTCGGTTAGTAGCCTGATATTCCCTCTAATCATTGGGAGTTTTGTTTTCTTTCTGACATACGTTAACCAGGATTCATTGATCAACATGAAGATCCTCCTGTGGTACTTAATTCCGTTATTGGTCTTATTCCTAAACTATTTGATTTATTACAAGTCAGACAACTATTTGGGCGACGCCGGACAAATGGTTTTTGGGTGGTTATACATCTCAGTTCCTTTAGCGTTTTTATTGCGTATTGGGAATATGACTTTTTCAGAAGGTGTTACTGAGCTGTTACCTTATGAAGGATTTCAAATCCTATTGGTTTTTATCCTCATTTGGGCAAACGATTCATTTGCCTATTTGGTTGGACGAAAATTTGGTAAGACCAAATTGGCACCTATTCTATCTCCTAAAAAATCTGTCGAAGGCTTTATTGGCGGCGTTGTGTTTTCAGTCTTGTTTGCCATCGTGTTACATTATTTCTTCCCTTTTATTGACCTTATTCATTATGTGGCACTGGCCTTCATTTGCTCAGTTATTGGCACCATGGGTGATTTGTTTGAGTCGAAAATAAAACGGCATTTAGGCATCAAAGATTCTGGAACTGCTTTAGGTGGACATGGTGGATTTTTGGACAGAATGGACTCAATAATTCTGGCTTCACCAGCCTGTTTTTACTATCTGTATCATTTCACAGTCGTATAACCACAAAACGTTTAAAAAAAAGCAATTATCTGTTGTTTGGCTGTTAATTAATTAGATAGCTTTGCGCATAATTTTCGAAACAATACATGAGTTCTAGATATAAAGAACCAGCCCCAATTAAGGATCATCTTAATCCATTGGATTCAATGATGGAAAGATTTTCCGAAGCCACCAAAATCTTAGGATTAGACGACTCAACTTACGATGCCCTAAAGTCTCCGGAGAAAAGTGTTACCGTTAATTTGTCGGTAACCATGGACGACGGTTCCATCAAAATATTTGAAGGTCACCGTGTGATTCATTCTGCGAATTTAGGTCCATCAAAAGGTGGTATCCGATATTCAATGGGTGTAACCTTGGACGAGGTGAAAGCTTTAGCTGCTTGGATGACATGGAAATGTGCCGTTGTAGGTATTCCATATGGTGGTGCAAAAGGTGGTATTAAATGTGACCCAAGAACCATGAGTACTGGTGAGTTAGAAAGACTTACGCGTGCTTACACAAACTCCATGAGTAACGTTTTCGGTCCTGAAAGGGACATACCAGCGCCTGACGTTGGGACGAACCCGCAAACAATGGCTTGGATTATGGATGAATATTCCAAAATAAAAGGCGTTTCAAGTCCTGCAGTGGTCACGGGAAAACCAATTGTATTAGGAGGTTCGAACGGAAGAATAGAAGCTACTGGTCGTGGTGTGATGGTATCAGCGCGGTCTGCAATGGGTAAGTTAAAAATGAACCCAAGCAAATCTACTGCTGCGGTTCAAGGTTTTGGTAACGTTGGATCTATCAGTGCAAAACTGGTCGAAGAACAAGGCGTAACCATAGTGGCCATTTCCGATGTTTCTGGTGCGTATTACAATCCGAACGGAATTGATATTCAAGATGCCATTGCTTACACAGCTGCCAATAATGGTACGTTAGAGGGATTTACCAAAGGAGATTTGATTACCAACGATGAATTGTTGGAGTTAGATGTAGATGTGTTAATCCCAGCTGCGTTAGAAGATCAAATCACCGCTGAAAATGCCTCTCGTATTAAAGCAAAGTTGATAGTTGAAGGAGCAAACGGACCAACCTCTTCTGGTGCCGATAAAATATTAAACGATGCCGGTATCATGGTTATTCCTGATATTTTAGCCAACGCTGGAGGTGTTTCTGTTTCCTATTTTGAATGGGTTCAAAATCGTTTAGGTTATTTTTGGACTGAAGAACGGGTAAACCGACGAGCGGACAGAATAATGAAACAAGCCTTCGAAACGGTTTATCAGGCATCGAGAAAATACAAAGTAGACATGCGTATTGCTGCCTACATTGTCGCTATTGACAAAGTCGCAAGCACGAAAAGGTTGCGCGGAACATATTAATGATTCACAAAGAAGGATATACCATTTTAATTACCACATTGATTATCGTCAGTGTGATCGTTTTTGTGGTCTTTAAATATACAGGTATTACCTGGCTGAAGTACCTGACACTTACCGCTGGTATCGTCATTTTCGGACTGTTTTTACAGTTTTTCAGAAACCCAGCTCGAAACACAGTTATAAACGCACATCATGTGATTGCGCCTGCTGATGGTAAGGTTGTGGTGATTGAAGAAGTAGAAGAACCAGAATATTTTGAAGGTAAACGTATTCAGCTGAGTATTTTTATGTCTCCGTTAAATGTTCACGTCAATCGAAATCCTATTTCAGGCGTTGTCAGCTACTTTAAATATCATCCCGGCGAATACCTAGTAGCATGGCATCCAAAGTCGTCTACACTCAATGAACGAACCACAACGGTAATTAAAAACGAGGCAGGTACGGAGGTATTGTTTCGCCAAATCGCTGGTGCGGTTGCTCGACGTATTTGTTATTACGTCGACAAAGGCGACTCAGTTACACAAGGTGAGGAAATGGGTTTTATCAAATTCGGTAGTCGAATTGACGTTTTTCTTCCCTTAGGAACCAAAATAAACGTCGAGTTAAACGAGATTACCAGAGGTGGTGAAACCGTGCTAGCTGAGATTTAAATTTTTATCACCTTAAACATTTCTGTTCCTGAGTTGGAACCTTTTACTGCAACGTAATACGTTCCAGATGGTAAGGAGTCCACGTCAATATTTATGGTGTGACGTAACATTTGTGTAGTAATGACCTTCTCTCCCGTTACTGTCATGATATTCACAACTACAGGATCTTCATTGTCAGTCTCGATAGTAAGTACATTACCTACCGGATTTGGAAAGACTGAAATGCTGGAAGATGTTTCATTGCTCAACCGTTTTACGCTGGTGTAATACGCCGTTTGGTGGCCATCAAAATCTGTTTGAACGAGTTTATACACCATTGTTCCTTGGATCGGCTCGTAATCTGTTATTGCATACCGTTGTGTAGCGAAAGTATTTCCAGCGCCTGGTGTGTATCCCAACCAGTGATCTTGACCATCTTCCAATCGATATACGTCAAACCCTTGGTTGTTGGTCTCTGACGCTGTTTCCCAATGAATCACGTTGGTTTCTCCAATAACATGTCCTTCAAAATAAACCAAAGTCACTGGCAAGGCTGTACATCCTGCACAGGTAAGTGCAAATGAAGTATCAAATTTGACCGAACCAACTTGACCAATAGCTCGATTGTTGAACAAGTCGTTTGAACTCGATCCGGGAATTTTTACTCTATATTTTAGACTGATTGAATCGTTTCCGGGAACAAGAAAAGAACGATAAGGGAATGTCGCTTCTGGAATGAGTCCTGAAAAGGTTACGTTTCCTGTTGCGCCTGCAGATGGATAAATTGAAGCATTGGCAGCAGTAATATCACTCCCGACCGCAAAACCTACATAGGAGTGCCCTGCTGGCAAACTATCAAGTATTTTATCAAACATTAAATCTCTGCTGGATGAATTGGCAATCGTAATGGTATAGGTTATTGTGTCGCCTGCAGTACAAATTCCACAAGATGCCGTTTTATTATTGGTAAGTTTATTTGCTGCCGTCGTAGTGCTAAACGTTCCAAGCGCTGTACCTGTTCCGTAGTTACTCAAATACTTAATAGGTCCACCACTTTTCATTCCAGCATAAGGTTTGAAATTTGCCGTTTCGTTAAACAAACTGCTGATATAATAGTATACGACTTTAACTTGGTTGCCAGATCCTGCCCCACAGCCAGAACCAGCGTTATAGTAAAGTGTGTTTTTATCACCTGTTGTTGGACCACTGCAGGATGAAAACGGTGAAGACAAAACCTCACTTCCAATTAATTCCAATTCGTCGGTAGGAAATAAAGTATCTCCAGAAGGTTGAAAGTACATCTCTCCTCCGTTATAATTTCCAAATTCATATGTCACTGTATCCGCTATTAATATCCCCAAGGCATCAATACCAGCAATACTTTGACTGATAATATCACCACCGGCACTCGCTCGTCCTACGTCTTGAGTGGAAATACTGGTATTAAAGGTTACGGCACCTCCATTGTTGTCCGACAACGTAAATCCAAAAGTTGAGCTTAAATTTTTGGTACATGGATACTGTACATAAAAATAGGCGCCTACAGAAGTGCTAGGTAGTATTCTAGGAATTACATAAATGGAATCGTCGGTGTGACTTAGTAACTTAAAGCCTGATGCCAAGTTGCTGTTGCTAGTCATTTTAACTGCAACGTTAAACAATGTATCGGTTGAACTTGTGTTCAAGACGTTTACAACAATATATGCCGCTTGAGGCACTTCAGAACTTCCGCAGTTGCCGTCATCGGCATAGAAATAAGGGCCGGAGCCATTTGAAACGGTTACTTGACCAGAGGTCAAGCCGTGGGCATTTGTAGCTGATAATGCAACTATTGCAAACAGCATTTTTACGTATTTTATCAAATTAAGTACTTGTAGATACAAATCAATAATACCATTAAATGCGGGTTATAGTTCATTTAACAATGTCAACATATCAACAACCGTACCAACGAATGTCGTATGCGATAGAAAGGCGTTTGTATGTATTAAGAAGGTTAGATACTTTTTATGTCGTACACCTTGCTTAACAAAACAAGGTTGGATGGATCCGTATAATCATACTGATATACTCCATCTTTTGCAGTTACAATGAGTAATCCATCTAGTGGGATAACATCTGTCGGGCTAATGTTTTTTAACTCACTCAACTTGTGACTCGTAATTTCTTTTGGGTCTGAAGCGTCATACACTTTTAATCCGTGATCGTCTTCACAAATAAATAAGGTATTCCCATCAATACCCAGACCCATAGGATAGCTCATGCTATAAGTTGCTAGTTCAACTGGGTTTTTCACATCAGTTACGTCATAGGTGTATAACGCATTTATACTTCCTCCACAACCCGTTCCTCCGTGAGTAGTGACGTATGCAATGTTGTTTTGAACCACTACTGGGTCGCAAGACCTAAAGTGTTCGGACGTGCTTTCATGTGTAGGACTATTGGGACTTACTTTGTGGTTAAAAATTTGCATACCAGTTGTGGTTCCAATAAACAGATAATCGCCCATCGGGAAAATAGTTTCAATGGTACTACCCGCCCAATTACTAATGTCTTTCACACGTGCTTTTTGAGGGTCGGCACCGTTGCTAATATCAATTGACAATAAATTTCTATTATCAACCGCATAGATGTAGTTATTCACGACAGTCATTCGTGCCGTTGAACCTCCAGTACCACTTGCTCCGCTTCCCCCTCTTTCTCCACCACTGCTATTTACGGCCACATCATCTTGCATTCCGAACACAATACCACCGCTTTCACAATTGTATTCTTCGTCGGTAACCCATCGTTCTATCACTTGATAATCTGCGGCAACAGAATCAATTTTTGTTTCAAAAAGATTGAACTCGTTTTGATTTCTATCCACCAATGTATACGTGCCACTATTTACACGAATGGTGACTAAATCATTGGCATTATTCGCATAGATATAATCCCCTTTTACAACCAAGTCAGTGCATCCATCTAATTGAATAAACTGCTGCCGAACTGGTGCCGCTGGATTGCTGTTGTTAATCACATGAAAGCCCTTATGCACGTCTACCACAAATAGTATATCGCCAAAGACGTACAATTTCCCAGGTTTTACCATCTCTTTAGCTGTCTGTACCTCAAATGAGTTTCTTACGTCGACCGTTGACTTAAAGATGGTAACCGTTTCTGTGATTTTATAGGTGTCGGTGCATTTGTCGGCACAGGCGTATAAAAGCGATGCCGTTAAAACAACGAATGCGAATTTTTGAAAAGCTAAACGTTTCATGTGGTGATTTTAAAAGATAAAGATACTACAAACAATAGTCTGTGAATCGCATTACAAAAAAATTGACAATCATTTCAAATTTCAACTGTAAATTGTGGCTTGATTTTAGAATCCCAAACAAATGAAAATGTATAGACAGTTATCTCTATCCTTAAGAAACTGGTTTTTCTTCATTGGACTGCTTACAAGTTTTGCGTCGTTTGGACAATATGCCACTGATTACGTGATACTCACAAATGGTGATGTGGTATCGGGTAAGATTACGCAAATGAACGATACAGCGGTTTTTATGACCTCTCCGATTTTAGGGGATTTTGTCATTAAAAAATCTGAAGTAGAGTCGATTACCTTAAACACTACACAGAACCCAAAGGACAAAAACCTCACTCCAGTGGTTAGACCCAATTACCAGATGCCCTTGTGGCATAGAACGCTTGGAGTTAGTTTTAACAGCATTGGTAGTAACCTTGAAATTGGTCGGCGATTGGAATCAACCCGTTTCAATGCGTACATAAAATCTGGTCTTCAATATCTACCCAATTATAGCATAACTACGATTCCGGTAGAGCTTGGTTTAGGTTTGCATTTCGACACAACAAAGAAATCAGATTTCGTTCTACTTCATGGTGGTTATTCTTTCCTCCTTGCTCACGATAATTGGAACAATTGGTATGAGCCTGGTATGGTATACGGATGTGATTATCGACACGTTTTCGTAAACCGTCGAGACGCGCGTCACGGTACGTATCTTGAATTTGGCTATGAGGGTGGTGTTCTTAAAAGAGATTTCCCAGACTGGTGGTGGTCACAAACCGAGGGAGAACGTGTTGTTCATAGAAGTAGGTTCCGTCTTGGTGCAGGAATCGTTTTTTAATCCCCGTATTTTTCCCGCCACTCGTACTTTTTAATTTCTTCTTCTAAGGCTCCGGAATCAATCATTTCTTGTAGACGAGGGTTTATGTCTCCTTGCGAGGTTAAATGCCAACTCCCGCAATCCTCACATTCATATACGTTAACAACCGTACTTCCTTCGAATCGAATACGTGCTTCAATTAAGGCAATTTCAGCGGCGTCAATATTGGTGTGTGCTTTTTTCTTAGATGGACAATTCATATCACCTAAAAATTTTATGTTATTCTTAATACGTATCTATACAACAATAGCCAAGAGATTTTGAAGTTGACACTTCGCAATTCTTGGCTATTCAATTTAATTAATGTACCTATATCAGACTTAGTCTGAACTTCGAATTAACTACAACCCAAAGAGTTGCCGCAATTCAAACACTTGTAACAAGTTCCACTTCTCACTGTTAAGTGACCGCATTCGTTGCACGCCGGTGCATCGCTCTGCATCGATTGTAAGTGCATGTCTGATGCAGATGAATTAGATGCTGCTTTCGCTTCAACAGATACTGAGGTAGAAGTAACTACTGACTTCGTTTTAGTTACTGCAATAGCCGATGATTTAATCGCATTTTGAATATTATTGTCTCCCGTTTCGGTTACCGGTGGAACTTGTACCAAATCATTTCGGTGTAAGTACTCAAATCCTAGTAATCGGAAGATAAAATCAATTATCGATGTTGCATTTTTAATGTTGTCGTGACCTTCAACATAACCTGCAGGTTCGAATTTCGTGAATGTAAACTTGTCTACGAATTCTCTCAAAGGCACCCCATACTGAAGTCCAATAGAGACTGCAATCGAGAAGCAGTTCATCAACGATCTAAACGTTGCTCCTTCTTTGTGCATGTCGACAAAGATTTCTCCTAATCGACCATCACTGTATTCACCCGTTCTGATGAATAAGGTTTGACCACCCACCTTCGCTTTTTGTGTAAATCCACTTCGCTTGCTAGGTAATTTCTTACGTTCAACGATGTTAGACAATTGCATTTGGAAAATGGTATCGTTGCTCTCATCGATAATGCGTCGAGCTGCATCTAATACCATATCAGGAGTGATTTCGTCAAGTGTTAATTCAGCTTTTTCCGCCAACACTTCCTCAATCTTATCTTTTACTTCTTCCTTCTTCGTATCAGACTTGTTGCTCAATGGTTGAGATAATTTACAACCATCGCGATACAATGCGTTTGCTTTAAGACCTAAATCCCAGCTCAACTCATAACAAGACTTGATATCTTCTTGAGTAGCTTCATTTGGCAAGTTGATCGTTTTAGAAATCGCACCAGAAATAAACGGTTGTGCAGCACCCATCATACGGATATGTCCGTGTGCATGGATGAAACGTTCGCCGATGTTTCCGCATCGATTGGCACAATCAAATACTGGTAAGTGCTCATCTTTTAGGTGTGGTGCTCCCTCAACGGTCATTGTACCACATACATAATCATTCGCTTGATTAATTTCATCCTGTGTATACCCTAAGGTCGTCAACAAGTTGAAATCTGCGCTTTCATACACTTCTTTTTCTATGCCTAATTCAGCCATGGTTTCTTCACCGAGTGTCCAGTGATTGAAAACAAAACTAATTTCGAATGCACTCGCCAATCCCGCTTCAATAGCCGCAAGGTTTTCTTTGGTGAATCCTTTTTTGATTAACGATTTATGGTTTACACCTGGTGCTCCTTTTAAGGTAGCATGTCCTTTGGCGTAATTTACGATGTCTTCGATTTGTTTCTCGGTATACTCTAAGTTTCTTAAAGCACCTGGCACTGATTGGTTTACAATTTTAAAGTATCCACCACCGCTTAGTTTTTTAAATTTAACCAATGCGAAATCTGGCTCAATACCGGTAGTATCACAATCCATCACTAGACCGATTGTACCAGTTGGTGCAATCACGGTCGTTTGTGCGTTTCGATACCCATGCTTCTCACCCATCATTACCGCTTTGTCCCATTGGTCACAAGCAGCAGTCAATAAGTAATCAGGACAATACTTTGGATCTATGCCAACAGGCTTAACGCTCAAGCCTTCATAATCCGATGCGTTGTACGCTGCATATCGGTGGTTACGCATAACACGTAACATATCTTCTTTATTCTTTTCGTATTCTTTGAATGGTCCAAGATGTTGCGCCATTTCAGCAGATGTGGCATACGCTGTACCAGTAAGTATTGCCGTAATAGCTCCACAAATTGCAGTTGCTTTTTCGCTGTCGTAAGGAATACCGCTTAACATCAATACAGATCCAAGGTTGGCATATCCCAGTCCTAGCGTTCTGTATGCATATGATAATTCAGCCACTTCTTTAGATGGGAATTGAGCCATCAAAACAGAAATTTCAAGAACGGTTGTCCAAAGTCTAGATGCATATTTGATGCCTTCAACGTCAAACTCCAAGCTCGCTTCATCAAAGAAATGTCTAAGGTTTAGTGACGCTAAGTTACATGCTGTATTGTCCAAGAACATGTATTCCGAACATGGGTTCGATGCGTTAATCGGTCCACCTTGAGGGCATGTATGCCATTCATTGATTGTGGTGTCAAATTGAACACCTGGATCGGCGCACGCCCAAGCAGCAAATGAGATATCATCCCAAATCTTTTCAGCTGGTATGCTATCCATTACTTCACCGTTGCTTCGAGCGATTAAGTCCCAATTTTCATTGTTCTTTAATGCTTCGAAAAATTTATTTGGAATTCGAACAGAGTTGTTTGAATTCTGACCAGATACCGTTTGGTAAGCGTCTCCTTCATAATGTGAAGAGTATCCTCCTTCGATTAAGGCCGCAACTTTCTTTTCTTCTTCTTTCTTCCAGTTAATGAAAGACATGATCTCTGGGTGATCTAAATCTAGAGTCACCATTTTGGCAGCACGTCTAGTTGTTCCACCTGACTTGATTGCTCCAGCAGCTCTGTCACCAATTTTAAGGAATGACATTAAACCACTTGATGTTCCTCCACCACTTAGTTTTTCACCTGCACCTCTAATGGCCGAGAAATTCGTTCCAACCCCAGAACCATATTTAAAGATTCTTGCTTCACGAACCCAAAGATCCATGATACCACCGTCGTTTACTAAGTCGTCACTTACCGACAAAATAAAACAGGCATGTGGTTGTGGGCGTTCGTATGCTGAAGTTGATTTTTTCAACTTTCCAGTATCTGGATCACAGAAATAATGTCCCTGTGGTTTTCCAGTAATGTCATATGTGTTGTGTAACCCAGTATTGAACCATTGTGGTGAGTTTGGAGCAGCATGTTGAGCCGTTATGCTGTATACCAATTCATCGTAAAATACTTGTGCATCTTGTTTGCTTGCGAAGTAATTATATCGCTCTCCCCATGTTCTCCAACAATCAGCAAGACGATGTGAAACTTGCTTAATAGAGTTTTCTGAATCAAGGCTACCATCTGGTTGTGGTACGCCTGCTTTTCTAAAATATTTCTGAGCTAAAATATCAGTTGCAACTTGTGACCACGCTTTTGGTACTTCTACATTATCCATTCTAAATACGGTGTCACCACCTGGGTTTTGGATAACTGAACTACGAATTTCATATTCGAATAATTCGTTTGCTTTGATTCCGTCTTTAGTGAAATAACGGTTAAATTGGAGGCCTTTGTTTTTAGCTGAATCTGTCTTCTTCTGGCTCATACGATGCGTGTTACTTTTTAATCAATCGAGATATATTTTCCGTTCTAAACAATAAAAATGTTTAGTGGTTTTTAGTCAAAAGTAGCTTCAGTATACATGACTTTCTGATTACACTTTTCCACAGATAAAAATAATTGTACGTTTATTCTGACTCCCGTGTGTTGATAACAAATACTTAACATTTTGTGCATATTTAAGGTATAAAACCTAATGAACTGAGAGCCAATAAAATGCAGCTTAATTGGGTTAAAAATACTTTTTGACACATTGGTTTTGATAAATATTTTGACCACTTAAATCCATTCATTCCATAACGGTTTGAAAATAACAAGGTTGGATAATATTTTACTTTCTTTGCACTAGAGATGGGTACAAAAATTGCAAATTTCATTCTGAGCAATAAACGAAATGGACAAAAAATGCTGGCCGTTCTTATTGACCCAGATAAAGCCCAAGCTTCACATTTAAAAAACTTACTTCGACCAGAAAACATCTCTAAAATAGATTTACTGTTTATCGGTGGTAGTGTGCTTACTTCAGGAAACATACATCAAACCATCGAATCAGTTAAGTCACTCTGTGATATTCCCCGCGTCATTTTCCCAGGTAGTCCAGATCAAATTTCAAGCGCCGCAGATGCCATATTGTTATTGACTTTAATTTCTGGTCGGAACCCAGAACTCTTAATTGGCAAACATGTTGAGTCTGCCTTAAGATTAAAGCAATCCAACCTCGAAATACTCCCAACGGGATATATATTAATAGATGGAGGTGCACCAACAACTGTTTCATACATTTCAGGCACAACTCCTATTCCTGCCAACAAACCAGGTTTAGCAGCCATGACTGCCTTAGCTGGTGAACAGCTTGGATTGGGTATAATATATATGGATGCTGGTAGTGGTGCCAAAAACCCAATACCTGCACAAATGATCACATCTGTACGTGAACATACCAATCAACCCATCGTTGTTGGTGGTGGTATTAGAACCATGGAAGGCATTCACGCAGCATGGAATGCTGGAGCCGATATCGTAGTGATTGGAAATCGCTTGGAAGAAGATCCTGGGTTTTTGCAGAATCTGTAATACCAATTATCCTCAGGAATTATTAATTCTGAATATTTTGTTCGCCTATAACTTGTCTGGCTTATCAATTGCGACATTGACGGGACCAGGAATCAACACCCTCTTCGACAAAACAAATCCAACAATCAATAAGAGTGGTCCAACGATGTACGGAAGGTAAAAGCTAATGCCATAAATAGCGCCTCCAATGGCAGGACCTAAAACACGACCAATGGAACCGAAGGATTGATACAAACCTGTTAGTTGACCCAGCTCATTTGGCTTGGCCACTTTGGTAATTAAAGACATTAGAGCTGGATTGATAAATCCATTTGCCAATGCGATTAAGCCTATGGCTACCAATTCCCATGGAATAAAAAGATCATCTTGAAAAAACGGCATAGCAAATAATCCAATGGCCAATAACGTCAGGCCAATCGTCAACATTTGTTTTTCACCAAACCTTTTTGCTATTCTACCGACCAATAACCCTTGTACCAAAGCGCTGCTCAGACCAATGTACATGAAAACAAAACCAATCTGTTTTTCATTAAAGAAACTATGATCGCTCCATAACAACACCGCCGTGACTTGCATCATTGAAAACGCGGAAATGAACAATAGGTTAATAAAAAAGAGTTTGCTGACCTCAGGTCGTTTAAGCTGAGTGACTATTCCAGTAATGATGTTGCTACGTTTAGCGTCTTTATTTTTTACCTTGAGTGATTCTGGAAGGAAAAAATAGGCAACAATAAAATTCATGAATGACAGTCCTGCCACCACAAACCCGAGTATTTCAATTCCAAAATCTGCTTTTAAAAATCCACCGATGGGAGGTCCAAACACAAATCCTAGTCCAAAGGCTGCGCCTAAAATACCCATACTTTTTGCCCGATTCGAAGGCTCAGAGATATCTCCGATATACGCCTGTGCTGCTCCAATATTGGCAGATCCGATGCCTGAAAAAACGCGTGAAATGATGAGGATTAATAAGGTCTCTGTTTGTGAAAATATTAAGTAGGCGACTGCTGTTACTAGAATACTCACTAAAATAATTGGTCGTCGACCATGGCGATCACTCATCCTTCCCCAAAACGGAGAAAACGAAAAATTCATCAAAGCATAAATAGCCGCAATAAATCCAATCTGCATTTCGCTTGCGCCTAAGTCTTCGGCAAACGTGGGTAGGATTGGTATGATTAAACCAAAACCTAGCAAGTCCAAAAAAGTGGTTAGAAAAATGACACCCAGTGCCGACTTATTTTTCATATGCAGTTAAACAGCAATAATAGAAGTTAGTTTTTTAAGGTTGGGAAATAAAAAAGCCCTGGTTCTCACCAAGGCTTAATCATTAGTAATTTTAGTACCGATCTATTTCTTTAATAAATCTCGTATTTCTGTCAATAAAGCATTGTCAGAAGGTCCTGCAGGCACTGGCGCCTCTACTGGTTTTTTAGTTTTGTTGTACGCTTTGATGATCATGAACATTACTAAACCAACAATCACTAAATTGATGATTGAGTTAATCCACTTACCATACATGATAGCGTTTTCAGCAACGGCTTCAACTCCTTCAGCTGCTGCTACTGCTGGATCTAAGACGATTTTTAAACTCGCGAAGTCCATGCCACCAGCAAAATGCCCAACAAATGGCATTGCGATATCAGATACAAATCCGTTGATCACACCACCTAAGGCTCCTGCCATAATCACTGCCACTGCGAATTCGATCACATTGCCAGTCATAATAAAATTTTTGAATTCCTTTAACATATCTATTTCTGTTTTAGTGGTGCAAATGTACTAAAATAAAGGAACTAGAGAAGATGTGCGCCCGACTATGTCGGAAGCGATGTAGTTTTTATTAGTCGTTGAGCTTTTTTAATAGCTTCTTTTTTACAGACTTTTTATTGACCACAATAGACACTGTTTTCATTTTCATGTACGACTCACTCATCAAATAATACCCGTCGAAACCAGCCCTTGTACTCCATGAATTTTTGACGATATAGAACATTCTCCCATCACTGTATTTCACTTTTCCAACCACATGCATCAAATGGTCGTCTGTGGTTGTTAAATTATCAAACCCCACCTGACGTAACGCTTGGTTGGCTTCTTCCTCAGACGGAACCGCAGGTACTTGTTTCAACAAATTGGTATCGTTGGTATTAAAGGCATAACCGCCTCTTCTCATAAAACCCGTCTCACTTACATCACCATCCCACTCAATTGTATATCCTTTGGCTAATGCCTCATCCATTACCGTCATCATCTCGTTCAGTGGAATGTTGTTGTATTCTCCATTGCTAAAATTGTCAGGTACCTCAACGATGAAATCACTGTAAAAGGGTTGGTGGGTAAATGATGTAAAACCAAGATAATCCATCATGTCTAGATTCACCACTTGCTGTGCAAATGATTGTGGGTTGTATGACATGCCCTCGTATTCAAATACTGGCATCAAGGGTCCTAAATGGTTATCTAAAATAACATTGAATCCGTCTTTCCAATGTGGATCCACTGGTCTTGATTTAACCGTTGTATCTAAAAACGCTTTTAACTCCTTTACCATTTCTGAATGGTTGTGTGCGTCTTTTCCATTCTTACCTGAATAAGCTGACTCCGGCATCATTCCATACTTCGAATATGATCGGATCACGTCATGTGCAAGACTGCCTTCACTAAAATTAGATCCACCATGGTACCGCACATATTTGATGGCCTTTTCCATATAAATCATGCGTACTGTGTACATTTCTGACAAATCGATTGTCTTTCCATGTTTTTTCAATACCTCTGATTCAAGAAATGAACTTGTCGAAAAACTCCAGCATGTCCCTGTTCTATCCTGACTTTTAACTTCAGTATTTTGACACATAGAAACCACCTCAAAGCCTTCAGGAAGGTTTGGTGTTTGACTATAAACGCCGAATGATATCGACAAGATTGCTGCGGCTAATAGGACTTTTCTCATTGAATACTTTTTCACAAAAGAACGTTGCTTATTTGGGATATCAAAACAATCGCGTTTGAGTCGGTATTACTTCGGCAGTAGCTGTAGCCGAAACGAAATACCAACGATTGTTTGTGACGCATTTACACTTATATCGTTTTCTCAACTTAACACCTTTTTCAAACACCAATCCGTTCGACAACTTAAACAAAATACCTTCTGGTAAGGATTCAACAAAGACTTGCTGTACTTCATCATGGCCAGCCAAAGCACGCATGAGGTGGTGATCCACGCAACTACTAGCCGCTGGATTTTGTATGTATTGGGTCAACGCAGACGTTATTTTATTCGGGAAAAGACCTTCTTGGATAAATGGGTGTAGAATTTCTTGAAACTCTGCCTTCCATTCAACACCGTGGGGTTTCCGAGAGTTTTTATACTTCTTCCAGGTTTCTAGATGAGCGAATTCATGCAAGACCGTTATTAAAAATGAATACTGGTTTAAATCGGAATTAACAGAAATACGATGGCCTTTTTTTTGAAACGGAGGTCGATAATCGCCTAACTTAGATTTTCTAGGCTTAGCTATTCTGAATAAGACTTGGTCTTTTTCAACACGCTCCCAAATGGTTTCAGCAACGCCGGGAGGCAAATAATCGTTCAGTAGAGCAATGTTCTTATTCAACTTACCGCATGCTTTTAATACAGGCAACACATCTAATGCTCTCAGGCATCACGAGCAACTTCTCAATTTCAATCGCGTTTCCGCACTGTCTACACAAACCAAATGAAGGACTGTCAATCTCTTTAAGCGCCCGTTGCAATTTCTGTTGTTTGTTTTTGGTGTTCCGCAAGGCTGCCTCATTAACCGACTTGTTGTTAATGGCATCCATACGGCTAATTCTTCCGATAGCGTTTTCAGGGGAAATAGGTTTCGTCAACTCTGTGTACTCAACGATATCCGCTTCAATCTTTTTCAACTGAGCAACCATTTTCTCCTTAATCATTTGTATGTCTTCCGGCTTGAGCAAAAGTGATTTATGTAATTAGGGTACTAAGATACGTTATGTATCGGTGCAATATTAGAACGAATTGCCAAAATCCCATTGCCTCTGTCATGAATTCCAATCTCCGGATTCCATATCCTATTGAGTACTATTTGTTGTAATTCTTTAACATACCGAATACTACGTAGAACCATGAAATAAGGCAGATGACCTATTGCAAATGTGGATGTGATTCCATTACTTTGACAATAACCTTACAAAAAAACGTTTACTAAATTGGTCGCTTTTATATGTAAGACTTAAACGTATTTGCTATGGAACACGATAACATGTTTGCCCGAATCATTAAGTCAAAGTGGATTTACATTCTACTGCTTTTAGCCTTCACTATCAGTAGCGAAGCACAAACTAAAAGAGGACTGATTATCGCAATTGGGGATTACCCAGAAACAGGACACACCCCAGATTGGCGGGACATCAGCTCGGTAAATGACATTCCATTAGTTCGGTCTGCCCTCATAAAACAAGGGTTTCAATCAAAGGACATTGGTGTTCTCAAAAACGAAGAAGCAACCAAAGCCGGGATTGTTAAAGCAATTAAAGACTTAACTGCTTCATGTAAAAAAGGAGACGTTGTAATCCTTCATTTTTCGTCTCACGGACAACAAATAGAAGACGATAACGGAGATGAGGTTGACGGATATGACGAGGCAATTGTGCCTTATGGAGCACCTCCATCATACAAAGACGGATATGATTTTTCTCAGCATTTAAGAGACGACGAACTTGAATCTTTGTTGTTCGACTTGCGTTTAAAGATTGGTCCAACTGGAGATGTTATAGTCTTTGCCGATGCTTGCCACAGTGGAACTGTTTCACGAGGAGAAGAAATTAGTCGCGGTGGAATGCCGGCCATGCAACGACCCAATTACACACCTACAAAAGGAGTTGGTGAGTCGGTGGTTTTTCAAACTAGTTCATCAGAAAAGGTTGATATGAGTCAGATGGCACCAATTGTCGTTATTTCAGGTGCACAAGCCTCTGAAGTGAATTACGAGCATAATGGCGCCGGATCTTTATCGACTGCGATTAGTCGTAGTGTAGATAAGGTTAATTCGTCTATGACGTATCGTGGTTTTTTTGCGCAAATTGTGAAGGAAATGTCCATTCTCGCGCCATCACAAAAACCTATTATCGAGGGTAATATTGACAGAACTTTATTCGCCGGTCGCGTTATAGAGCAAGAACCGTTTTACAAAGCCTATAAAGTGCGTGACAACACCGCTATGATCTATGGCGGTAAACTTAACGGCATTTTCAGTGGAACTAAAATAGCTGCCTACCCCATCGGAACAACGTCAATTAAAGGCAAAACGCCCTTGGCTTCTGGAGAGGCCATTACAGCCGAAGGGACTTGGTGTAAAATTGAGTTTGATAAAGACTTGACGCTGGACATGGAAGATTACTGGTTTTTTGTAACCGAACAAACGTATGGTGACATCCAAATCTGTGTAAGGGTGGATATTTGGGACAAGACAATAAAAGACAAAGTAACCAAAGCGCTGTCTGGCTCAACTTTAATACACATAGGAAAAGAGAATTTAGACTTCATTATTGAAGACGGTGGTCGTGGAAAAATTGACATTATTCGTGCAAGCGACAAAAAGGTGTTTGTAGAACAACTCGCTCCCGATAACAATTACGACACGCTCATAAAAACGTTTCAGCAATATGCCAGAGGTGCTTTTATGAAGAATTTAGAACTCACGGATAAGCGATTTAATGTCGTGTTTGAATTCGTTCCTGTTCGATTCGTATTGGCAGGTGATGGTATGAGTTATAAAGTAACTGATACCTTGAAATTAGAAGATATTTCGGAAAATGGCGTGCCCTTTTTCAAAGAGTCTGATAACATCGGAATCATCATAAAGGTGAGTAATATTGGGGAACAAGATGCGTATTACAGCATCATCGACATTCAACCAGATGGTGGTATCAATGGCATTCTTCCCGCGGAAGATCCAGAGTTGGAACAAAGTCCTGAAGACTTCAAAATCAAAGCTGGGCAAAGCATGTATGCCCCAGGCAGTTTTGTAACCTTTAGCGCTCCGTATGGTTTGGAAGTATTTAAACTGTTCGCCAGTCAGGAACCTATAGACTTTACACCGGTTCTTACCAAAAAACCTAGATCTAGGAGTGTTGAGTTTAAGGTTGAGACCTTATTTAGAGACAGCTACGATGCTGCTACTCGTGGTGGAACAACACAAAAAATAAGGAGCTCTAACATGGAAGCATCTACGTCTTATGTAGGTTTTGAAATAAGACGATAACAGTAAAATGACATTTATCCATTTACCTAAACATTTGATAAACATATAGATATATAAAGTATTTAAAAATGAAAAACACTAATTATATGTTTATGAATGTGGTAAAAAGTTTTGTCTTTTCTACAATCACGTTACTGACTTTTACATCAGCCAATGCGATTGAAAAAAAGGCGCTAATCATTGGAATTGGATCGTATCCACAAGAAACTGGATGGAGTCAAATCAACGGCGACAAAGATGCAAATGTCGTTGAAGAATCATTAAAAGGAATTGGATTTAGAAACACCACAAAGCTGATTAACAGTCAGGCAACCAAGGTGAATATCCTTGACCAACTAAACACCATGCTCGACAGTTGCCAGCAAGGCGATGTTGTTCTGTTTTATTTCGCAGGTCATGGTCAGTTAATTCTGGACTACGATGCAGATGAACTTGACGGTTACGATGAGTCATTGGTATTATACGGTGCCCCAAAACAATATGATGCGCTGTACAAAAACGAAAACCATTTATTAGACGATGAGTTAAGCTTGAAAACACCCGCGACAAAATACCGTCATTGGCCAGAAGCAATAAAGTAACAGTC
>Ga0055584_100001329_pt1 | contig 24286 bp, 22 predicted proteins | sample OSDHelmetaG_FD_58716 | JGI IMG/M metagenome (GOLD analysis project Ga0055584, IMG submission 58716) | Pelagic marine sediment microbial communities from the LTER site Helgoland, North Sea, for post-phytoplankton bloom and carbon turnover... | ecosystem: Environmental > Aquatic > Marine >...
GTAGGTAGTTCTAAAAACGGTAGAGAATCAGAATCAAAACGCTTAGGTGTTAAGATTTTTGGTGGACAAGCTGCTGTTGCAGGAAATATCATTGTAAGACAAAGAGGAACAGCACACAATCCAGGTAAGAATGTGTATGCTGGTAAAGACCATACCTTACATGCCAAAGTTGATGGTATAGTAAGATTTGAAAAAAAGAAGAATGGTAAATCTTATGTTTCAATTGATCCTTTTGAAGCATAACAACCTATATTCAATTGATAATAAAAACCCTTTCAAAATTGAAAGGGTTTTTTGTTATATGATTTTCATCTTTTTCAATAAGAAATTAGCATTCATATTTTGACACACTCCTTTTTTTAGTGTGTAATCAAAATGAAGCTGGTCGTTTATAATTTTTGCGTCAAAAAAATAATTTTTTACAGCATCCAACTCTGTTTCTATTTTGGTAAGGTTTAAATCGTGTGTTGCTATAATTCCTGTTGCTTTACTTGAGACGAGTTTTTCTACGAATTTTTGAGAGCCAATTGCTTTGTCTGTGCTGTTAGTACCTTTTAATATTTCATCTAAAACAATAAAATAGGCTTCTGTTTTTATAGTATCTACAATATATTTCAATCGTGTTAATTCGGAAAAGAAATAGCTACTATCATCAGTTAAAGAATCGGTAGTTCGCATGCTTGTAATGAGTTTTATTGGGGTGTATTGGCTACTTGCGGCACAAACGGGTAAACCTACATTTGCCATTACGATATGTAAAGACACGGTGCGTAAAAACGTGCTTTTTCCGGCCATATTAGCACCCGTAACAATAAAGAATTCTTGATTGTTAATATGTAAATCGCTATTTACGCGCTTGTCGCTGTCTAATAGAGGGTGTCCTAATTGTTTAGCATTGATGCAAGTGTTATTGTTTGTTAAAGTTGGGTATACAAATGTAGGATGATTAAAAGCATAGTTGCCCAAAGAATTATAGGCATCAAAAAAGGTTACGACTTCAAACCAGTGAGCAATAGTGTCTTGATGCTTGTTAATCCATTTCTCTATTTTGTAACTATTTTTTAGGTCGTTTAAAAACAAACCATTTCCAAAAATAGCGCCTATGAGATTGTTTCTGTTCTCGAAGGCATCAAGATGTTTTGAAAATTCTTTTAATACAGTAGAAGCTTCTTTAAAGTCGCTTTTTATTTGTTGTTGTTTGTTTGTTAATAATTTAGAAGAAAACTTAGTGTTTTCAATTTGATTTATAAGCTGAGCATATTGATTAAAGATTTCTTTAGTCTTATCGGTTTGTGTCGCTAAGATGTTTATTTTTTTTATAAATATCCCTGTTATTATCAAGCCGAATAATAGCCAATTACCAATTGCAGCTAAGCTTAATACTTTGAATAAGCTTAAACTGAAAAGGACGATAGATATTGAGCCAAAAATCCAAGGAATCCACTGCATAGTGTGTGGTAACAATCGTTTGTGTTGTGTAATCCAAGTTGAGATTTCTTTTGAAGAAGTTTCTGTGTGTATTAATGATGCAGTAGCGGTGTATAATTGTCGCCATTCTGGTTTGGAAGCCAATTCTTGTATAGCTTCTTGTCTATGTTTGATTCCTGATATTGAATTGACTTTTAAAAGATTTGCTAATGTTTCTTTCCCTTCTTTCAAGCTTGTTCTATCAATGCATTGAAAGAAAGAGCCATTACCAAATAAATCTATGTCTAAACTATAATAGTGTTTTGGATCTTGAAATTCCGAGCCTGTTTCTTTATGATAGAAGCCTCCTGTGAGAATATTGATTTCTTCTTCATTTATTGAGACCAAAGCTTTGTTCAAATTATATTTTCGCTTTAAATCTGTATATTTTGATAAGACAAATAGAAAAAGCGCTATGCCTATTGTGGCTATAAGAGCGTTGATTTGCCAATTACCGAAGGTAAAATATATGCCAATGGCTGTTAGAGAAAAAATAATGAGTCTTATTAAACTTAGGGTTATTAAATTTTTTTTTAGGCGACTTATTTTTTTTCTGAAGACTTGCAGTTGTGAATTATAAAAATCTATAGGGGTTTTCATATTGCAATTTTGAATAGTAAATAAATAAAAAAATCCCAACATAAAGTTGGGATTTCGTATTATTTATTAGGAATAAGAATTTTTTATCCCTTCAAAGTTGCTTTTAGGTATTCACGATTCATACGTGCAATGTTTTCTAAGGAAATACCTTTAGGACATTCTACTTCACAAGCACCAGTATTGGTACAGTTACCAAAACCTTCTTCGTCCATTTGTTTTACCATATTTAAAACACGCTCAGTAGCTTCAACCTTACCTTGAGGTAATAGTGCAAATTGAGAAACTTTTGCACCAACAAATAGCATAGCTGATGAATTTTTACAAGTTGCTACACAAGCACCGCAACCAATACAAGTTGCAGCATCGAAAGCTTTGTCTGCATCATGTTTGTTTACAGGAATAGTGTTAGCATCTATAGTATTTCCAGATGTGTTTACTGAGATGAAACCACCTGCTTGTTGGATGCGGTCAAAAGCACTTCGGTCAACAATTAAATCCTTAATAACAGGAAAAGCCGAAGCTCTGAAAGGTTCAATATAGATAGTATCTCCGTCATTAAACATTCTCATGTGCAACTGACAGGTTGTAACACCTCTATCTGGTCCATGAGCTTCACCATTTATGTAAAGAGAGCACATACCGCATATACCTTCACGACAATCATGGTCAAAAGCTACAGGTTCTTCTCCTTTATTTATTAACTCTTCGTTTAAAACGTCTAACATTTCAAGGAAAGACATATCTGGCTCAATCCCGCTAATAGGGTACTCTACCATTTTTCCTTTATCGTTAGCGTTTTTTTGACGCCATATTTTCAAAGTTAAATCCATAGTCTTCCTTATTTATAACTTCTTTGTTTTAATTCAATGTTTTCAAAGGTTAACTCCTCTTTGTGCAATACGGCATCTTTTGGTTCACCTTTGTATTCCCAAGCGGCAACGTATTTAAAGTTTACGTCATCACGTTTAGCTTCACCTTTTTGCTCTCCACTTTCTTCAACAGATTCTTCTCGGTAATGTCCACCACAAGATTCATTTCTGTGTAAAGCATCTTTGGCAAATAATTCTCCTAGCTCCAAGAAATCTGCTACTCGACCAGCTTTAGCTAGTTCTTCATTAAATTCGTTAGCAGTTCCAGGTACTTTAACATCTTTCCAGAATTCTTCTCTCAAAGCAGAGATTTCTTCTATAGCTTCTGATAAACCTTTTGCATTACGAGACATACCTACTTTGTTCCACATGATTTTTCCTAATTTTTTGTGGAAATAATCTACAGAATGTGTACCGTTGTTGTTGATTAATTTTTCGATACGTTCACGAACGCTATTTTCGGCTTCTTCAAATTCTGGAGTATCTGTTGGAATTGCCCCTGTACGAATATCGTTGGATAAATAATCTCCAATAGTGTATGGTAAAATAAAGTAACCGTCAGCTAGTCCTTGCATTAAAGCTGAAGCACCCAAACGGTTTGCACCATGATCGGAGAAGTTAGCTTCTCCAATGGCATATAAACCAGGAACGGTTGTCATTAAGTTGTAATCTACCCAAATTCCACCCATAGTATAGTGTACAGCTGGGTAAATCATCATTGGAGTTTCATAAGGGTTTTGGTCAACGATTTTTTCGTACATCTGGAATAAGTTTCCGTACTTAGTTCTAATGACTTCTTGACCAAGTTTTTTGACAAGAGCAGGATCGTTTTCATTCAATCCTTTAATATGGGCTTGTTCTTTACCATAGCGTTCTATAGCTGAAGCGAAGTCTAAGAATACTGCTTCACCTGTTTTATTTACTCCATATCCAGCATCACAACGCTCTTTGGCTGCTCGAGATGCCACATCGCGAGGAACTAAGTTACCAAATGCTGGGTAACGACGTTCTAAGTAATAATCTCTGTCTTCTTCAGGGATATCCGTTGGTTTTAATTTACCTTCTCTGATAGCCTTTACATCTTCAAGTTTTTTAGGCACCCAGATACGACCATCATTACGAAGAGATTCAGACATCAGTGTCAATTTAGATTGATGGTCTCCAGAAACAGGGATACAGGTTGGGTGAATTTGTGTATAACAAGGATTGGCAAAGAAAGCACCACGTTTATGTGCTTTCCAAGCAGCTGTTACGTTACTTCCCATTGCGTTTGTAGATAGATAAAATACATTACCATATCCGCCTGTTCCAAGGACAACAGCATGAGCAGAATGTCTTTCTATTTCTCCTGTAACCAAGTTACGCGCAATAATACCACGTGCTTTACCATCTATCACTACTACATCTAACATTTCGTGGCGGTTGTACATTTTTACTTTACCACGACCTATTTGACGGTTTAGTGCTGAGTATGCACCAAGCAACAATTGCTGGCCAGTTTGTCCGGCAGCATAAAACGTTCTTGATACCAAAACACCACCAAACGAGCGGTTGTCCAACAAACCTCCATATTCGCGAGCAAAAGGAACACCTTGTGCTACACATTGATCGATGATGTTTGCTGATACTTCTGCCAAACGGTATACGTTGGCTTCACGTGAACGATAGTCACCACCTTTTACAGTGTCGTAAAATAATCGATAATTGGAGTCACCATCACCTTGATAGTTTTTGGCAGCATTAATACCACCTTGTGCCGCAATGGAGTGTGCACGTCTAGGCGAATCTTGAAAGCAAAATGCTTTTACGTTGTAACCCAATTCTGCTAATGTAGCAGCAGCAGAAGCACCTGCTAATCCTGTTCCAACTACGATTATGTCTATTAGACGTTTGTTAGCAGGGTTAACTAAGTTAATATTGTTTTTATGATTGGTCCATTTATCTGCTAAAGGACCTTTGGGTATTTTTGAATCTAAAACCATGTTAGATGTGTTTTTTAGTGATTAAAGTAGTGGAATAATGCAATAACGATGAATCCTAATGGAATAACAATCGCATAGGCTTTACCAAATCCTTTTAATGCTCTTGTGTATTTGTTGTTTGCACCAACTGATTGGAATGCAGACATAAAGCCGTGCAATAAGTGTAGAGCCAAAAACACAAAAGCAATTACATAAGCACCAACGCGAAGTGGGTTGTGGAATTTTTCTACTAATTCAGGATAATATCTAAACTCACCATTGTGAATTCCAGATAGATCTCCTACAATATATTTTGTATTAATTTCTGGGATCCAAAAATCGACAAAATGCAATACAAGAAAAGCAAGGATTGCTAATCCGCTGTAAATCATGTTGCGGCTCATCCATGTGGAATTGGCAGTGCCATTGTTTTTGGTGTATTTAATTTGTCTTGCACTTTTGTTTTTTAGTTCGAGTACAAATCCCATTACAAAATGAAAAATCACCCCAAAAATCAATACAGGTTGCATAATGTATTGAATGAACCCATTGGTTCCCATAAAGTGGGACATTTCGTTAAAAGTGTCTGCACTGATTATGGATGTGAAGTTGATGATGAAATGTTGTAACAAAAAAATCATTAGGAAGAATGCCGAAAGTGCCATGGCAAATTTTCTTCCTATCGAAGAATTCAAAATTCCGCTCATTGTTGAAGTTTAATTTAATTCACAACAAAGATACATTACAGCATTTTTTTTAGCAATGTAATGTACGTTTAATTCAAAATTTAGAATGGTTTTAAACAGAAATCATTCTAAAATCAAACAATATCACGGCTTTTGCTGTTTTTGGATAAGATGTTATTCGATTTTTAGTGGTTTGATTAGATTGTTTATTTTAACATTGTAGGTTCCTTTTGGGAGGTAGTACTTTCCGTTTTTGGCTTTTTCTATTTTTAAAGAAGGCTTTTCTTTCATCAAAATATTTTTAGCTTTTTCGGAAATACTCAAATCATAATTGACATAATTAAATCCAGCATCTGCATTTAGATCGATAGAATGAAGTTTTAATCCTTTGTCAGACTCAATCGATATGGTGTATTTTTTATTGTATTTGCTGTAAAGCACAAAAGCAGTTGTTGGTTCGTAAGTATTATACCATCCAAATGAATTACCCCAATGTTTCGAATAGCGAATGGGATTAATTTCAAAAAGTATTAGATTGTTTTCAAATTTGGATTTTGTCATGTCTTGTAAAGCTGCGATATCTGCTTTGTAAATGCTTCTACCGTGAGTTCCTAGCAACAAATGCTTGGCTTGAGGTTGGATAGCAATGTCGTGAACAGCTACGGCAGGAAGACCATTAGAAAATGCTTCCCAATGGTTGCCTTGGTCAAAACTAATATAGGCACCATTGTCTGTTCCTACATAAAGGATATCGGGATTTTTTGGGTCTTCTTTAATGACATTAACTGGGGAATCTGGAATGTTGTTTGCTATATTGATCCAAGTTTTCCCGTAATCATCACTTTTATATAGATAGACATTAAAATCATCCCATCGATAACCATTAAGAGCAACGTAAACGCGTTCTTTTTTATGTTGAGAAGCGACAACACGAGACACCCATAAATCTTTAGGGAAGTTACCGGAGATATTTTCCCAGGAATCTCCTGAGTTTTTGGTTACATAAACTAATCCATCATCACTACCAGTATAAATTAGTCCAAATTGAAAAGAAGATTCGCTTATGCTCGTTAATGTGCCATAAGCTACATTGCCTTTTTTGCCACCGTTGGTCAAGTCTTTACTGATGGCAGTCCAGTCGTTGCCTTGATTCATGGAACGCATTAATTTGTTGCTGCCGAGGTATAAAATATCTTGATTGTGATGAGATAGTATGATGGGGGTTTGCCAATTAAAGCGATATGGGCTCTCTCCAAGTTTGTGTTTTGGTTGTATGTAGGTTTTTTCTTGAGTTTCTCTATTTATTCTGAAATAATTACCAAATTGATATCCTGTATATACTATATTTGGATTTCGTTTATCAATTTGAACTTGCATTCCATCTCCGCCCATGAGTCTTTTCCAAGGGTATTGTCCTTCTTGTAGCCAAGTTCTGTCTTGTTTTGCATTGTGTGGACCTGTCCATACACCATTGTCTTGCAGACCTCCATATACATTATAAGGAGTTTGATAATCGATATTAATGGTGTAGAATTGCCCTACATTTGGAAAATTGTTCTTTATCCAATGTGCTCCATCGTCATAAGTAATGTTTAGGCCGCCATCATTTCCGTTAATTAGGTGTCCTTGTCTGTTGGGGTTTATCCAAAGTGCTTGATGGTCTACATGAACATTTTCTTTATCAATGGCAAAAAAAGTTTTTCCGCCATCATTGGATTTTAAGAGGGGAACACCAAGAATATAAATATTATTTACATCTTGAGGATCTACGCGTATTTCGCCAAAATAATACCCGTAGCTGTAATACAAATCATCAATATAGCCTCGATGGGTTTTTTTCCAAGTTCTTCCTCCGTCGGTGCTTTTATATACTTCGGCACCTATAACGGGAGTGTCAAACAATAAAGCGTTGGCATCTTCTAAATAATGAGCGATGTCATTAGGTTTGACAGTTCCGATTTTTATAAGCTGTTTGACGTTTTCGGCACGATATTTTTCGTGAAAACCATTTGTTTTTAGAAAATTGTTTAGTGCTTTATTGTCTAATCTTAAAAAGTCTTCAACGCTCATAGATTTAAAATCCTCTTTATTCAAATTGCTACGTGAAGTTTTGTTAGATTTTGAGTTATTAGGTCTTCGATATTGGTTGTCGTGGCTGGCGTAAATGGTATGTTCATCAAAAACAGCTAAACCAATTCTACCAACGCCTTTTCCTATAGGGAAGCCGCTTTCTTTTGTAGATATCTTGATCCAAGTATTTCCTGCGTTGGTACTTTTGTAAATAGCTGAATTTTCACCGCTACCGTCAAAATTCCATGCTTTGCGATCTTTGGTCCAAGATGAAGCATACATGATATTGAAATTGTCGGGGGCGTATTGAAGGTCTATGATACCGCTTTTGTCATCCACAAATAAAGTTTGCGACCAAGTGTTTCCGCCATCGGTAGTTTTGTAAATTCCACGTTCAGAGTTTGGTGAATATAAATGTCCAGTAACGCCAACAACAACTTCATCGGGGTTGTTAGGGTTAATGAGAATTCTGCCGATATGATGAGCGTCTTTAAGTCCTACATTTTTCCAAGTTTTCCCATTGTCTTGGGATTTAAGAATGCCAATTCCCGAATAGGATGATCTTGAGGCGTTGTTTTCTCCAGTGCCAACCCAAATGGTTTTAGTGTTCCAGTCAATAGCAATGTCTCCTACATTTTGTGTGTTGGTATTATCCATAATAGGAGAGAACGACATACCATTGTTCTTGGTGTGCCAAACACCACCAGAAGCATAAGCCACATAAAACTCAGTTGGGTCTTTTGGGTTTGCATCTACATCTGTAACGCGACCGCTCATAATAGAAGGCCCAATATTAGTGAAGAGTAGGTGCTTTACCAATGAATTTTTGAGCATTTGTGATTTGTATTCAAGAGCTTTTTCTATGCTTTCTGGAGTAGAAGGAGGTTGTTGAGAAAAAACTGTGTTGACAACAAATAATAATGCAATTAAGGAGTAAAACTTAAACTTCATAATTCTAAAATTAGAAAAAGGTGGAATGAAAATTACGGAATATAATGGTGGAGTCAAAATTGTGTTAAAAAGTTTAATAAACCAAGAAGTGATTTTTTATAGACTAATTGAATTACGTACCTTTGAATAAATACTTTTTACTATGAAATACTTTCCTATAAACAATCAGTTGTTCATCAAAAATCGCAAAAACTTCATGGCTCAGATGGTGCCAAGTAGTTTGGCTGTTTTCAACTCAAATGATATTTACCCTATTGGAGCTGATAGTACTATGCCTTTTCAGCAAGATCGAAATATTTTTTATTTAAGTGGTGTTGATCAAGAAGAAAGCATTTTGTTGTTGTTTCCAGATTGTCCAAATCCAAAACATCGCGAAATTTTGTTTTTGAAAGAAACCAATGATCATATTGCAGTTTGGGAGGGGGAAAAGCTTACCAAAGAAAAAGCTTATGAAATCTCAGGTGTAAACACTGTGTATTGGCTTCAAGATTTCAATAAGGTTTTTAAGGAGGTGATGTCTCAATGCGATACAGTCTATATCAATACCAATGAGCATTATCGAGCTAGTGTAGAGACGCAAACCCGTGAAGATCGTTTTAATAAGTGGTTGAAAGAGACATATCCAGCCCATAGTGTCAAAAAAAGCAATCCAATATTACAACGATTACGTTCTGTAAAAGATCAAATAGAAATCGATATCATACAAAAAGCGTGTGATATAACAGAAAAAGGCTTTAAGCGCGTATTAGGCTTTGTGAAGCCAGGAGTTTGGGAATATGAAATTGAGGCTGAATATATGCATGAATTCCTTAGAAATCGCTCAAAAGGGTTTGCTTATACGCCTATTGTAGCTTCTGGAAACAATGCTAATGTATTGCACTATATTGAGAATAATAAGCAATGTCAGGAAGGCGATTTGATTTTAATGGATGTTGGAGCTGAATATGCTAATTATTCTAGTGATATGACAAGAACTATCCCTGTTTCAGGAAGATTCACCAAAAGACAAAGAGAGGTTTACAATGCTGTTAATCGCGTAAAGAATGAAGCGACAAAACTATTAGTTCCAGGAACCCTTTGGGCCGATTATCATGTTGAGGTTGGCAAAATAATGACTTCAGAACTTCTAGGCTTAGGTTTATTAGACAAAGCGGATGTTCAAAATGAAAATCCAGATTGGCCAGCTTACAAAAAATACTTTATGCATGGTACAAGTCATCATATGGGATTAGATACTCATGATTATGGCATTCTTACCGAACCTATGGCAGCCAATATGGTGTTTACCGTAGAGCCTGGAATTTATATTCCTGAAGAAGGTTTTGGTATTCGTTTGGAAGACGATGTTGTTATCCAAGAAAAAGGAGAGCCTTTTAATTTAATGCGTAACATCCCTATTGAAGCTGATGAGATTGAGGATCTTATGAATTCGTAATTATAATTTTTTAATTTTTCAAAAGAGAAATCCTTTAAGGTCATTTTTGAACTTAAAGGATTTTTTTGAGATTTAAGTTTACAATTAAGTGCATACTAAAAATAACGGTAAAAGGAGTTGTCTTGGATTGGTTGGGTGTTTTTGTACAACAGTACTTTTTAAAAATAAAATTAAAAAAATAAGCTAAATTTGACATCAAGTTAAATAATTAACAAAATGAAAACCGTAGCAGCTTGTGTTGAAGAACTTTTGATGTCCCAACCCTTTTTGGAAGAAGCTCTTTCAAGGCAAATTATTAACTATTCTGCATTGGCAGAAGAGTTGTCAATACCCGTTGCTGAGATGTTGCGAAAGCCAGTAAAAACAGGTGCGATAATGATGGCTTTACGACGTTATAGCCCGCCCAAGGATCTTGGGAATACTCCGCGATTAAAACGGGTGATTAAAAACCTTGGAGACATTACAGTGCGCTCAAATTTGACCGATTTTACGTTTCAGAACTCCAAAACCTTAATGGAGAACCATTCAAGGGCTCTTCATCAAATCAACTTAAACGGCAATGTGTTTTATGTGTTTACGCGTGGTGTTATAGAAAGCAACATCATCGTTTCTAGTTCTCAAAAACAATATGTTGTTGAAAACTTTAAAAATGAAACGCAATTAGGTTTAAAGGAGAATCTTTCGGCCATAAGCATTAGTTTGCCAAAAGATAATTCAAAAGTGACAGGGCTGTATTACCAGATTTTTAAACGTTTGGCTTGGGAAGGCATTGCGTTATACGAAGTGGTTTCCACAACCAATGAATTTACTGTTTTGGTAGAAGATGAGCTAGTAGATAGGGCTTTTTCGGTAATTAAAAGATTGAAAAATTAAGCGTATAGTTGAAATATGAATATACAATATAAAAACATCAATATAAATTATAGTGATTATGGTTCTGGGGCCGTTGTTGTGTTGTTACATGGCTTCCTTGAAAACCTAAATATGTGGGAGAATTTAAGGAAGGATTTGGGCAATCAATATCGAGTGCTTGCTATAGATTTGTTGGGTCACGGTAAAACGGCTTGTTTGGGATATATACATACTATGGAAGAAATGGCAGAGGTAGTAAATGCGGTTTTAGAAAGTTTAAATATTAAAAAAGCCAATTTTGTAGGTCATTCAATGGGTGGTTACGTTACTTTGGCTTTGGCAGAAAAATATCCTGATAAAGTGGGAAGTATTTGTTTATTGAATTCTACTTCTGAATCCGATAGTGTAGAGAGGCAACTCAACCGCGAACGTGCTATAAATGCCGTAAAACAAAACCATAAGGCGTTCATTAGTATGGCTATTTCCAATTTGTTTGCCGAAAACAACAGAAAAAAATTGCAAGCAGAAATTGATCAAATCAAGGAAGAAGCTTATAAAATGCCTTTGCAAGGAATTATTGCAGCTTTGGAAGGGATGAAAATCAGAAAGAACCGAACGACTTTTTTCAAATCACTACCAATTAAAAAAATGCTAATTTATGGTGCAAAAGATACGGTTTTAAACGCAGAGCATTTGATAGGAATTTTTGAAAAATCAGATGTAGAAATGTTGAAATTCCCAGATGGGCATATGAGTTATTTAGAAAATAAGAAAGATTTAGCTTACAATATTTTGCATTTCATCGAAAAATAATTCCTTTAAGCAGAAGTTTTTACGTTTTTTTATAAGTTAGAAGTCCCAAATTCTACCAAAATGAAAAAAACTACTAACCCAACCATTTTTAAACTTATTTGTGATATAATAGGTCACAAGTATGTTGTTAGCAAGCAAGTGACACTACATGTCAAAGAATACACTTGTAAGTGCTGTAAAAAACAATTAACCACCAACGGTAATGGTGAATTGATTGAATTGACGCCTAAGTTTAAGGAGATAAACTCAATTTTAGAAAATCTTTATGCTAAGCGCAAGATGCGCATAAAATCTAAAAAAATGCCAGAATCTATCTGCTAAAAAGATGGTTGAATCAGTGTATATTGATGAAAATCATTTATTTAAATGGATTTTTTTTGTAAGTTAGTCTTGATGAAATAAATAGCTAATCCCCAAAAAAATTATGTGTTGAAAGGTGTTTTTTGCAGGCTATTCAAGCATAAGTTTATAGTAAAAAAACAAGTTACCCCATCCGTTAAGGAGTATCTGTGTCGACGTTGTGGAAAACAATACACAACAAGTGGTGATGGTAGTTTGACTCCTCTCACTCCAAAACGTTTGGAGATTAATAAAGAGTTGGAAAGGCTCCATAAGGTTAGAACAAGAAGAAGAAAACAAAAAATGTTCTATTCTTGATTGTTCATAGCGTTCCATCCTTTGGCTATGATAGGAATGGCCTCTCCTGCTCTTGTTATTAAGTGTTTGCCTCTGTTTTTTTCGGTAATATATCCTATTACTGTTAGGTTAGGATTGCCTTTTATTTTGGGATAATCCTTCTGGTCTATAGTAAACAAAAGTTCGTAATCTTCACCACCGTTTAAGGCTACAGTAGTGCTGTCTATATTAAATTCTTCACAAGTAGAAATCACTTGAGGGTCGAGAGGAATTTTGTCTTCGTAAAGTTCAACTCCCACATCACTATGTTTGCAGATATGCAAAATTTCAGAAGATAAACCATCACTAATGTCAATCATTGAAGTTGGTTTTACTTCCAAAGCTTTTAAGAGTTTTACAATGTCTTTTCTGGCCTCGGGTTTTAATTGACGTTCCACAATATATGTGTAGGGTTCTAAGTCGGGCTGATTTTGAGGATTAACTTTAAAAACTTCTTTTTCACGTTTCAAGACTTGTAGGCCTATATAAGCTCCTCCTAAATCTCCTGTGACAACTAGCAAGTCATTGGGCTTGGCTCCAGATCTGTAAACCAAATCTTCTTCCGTAACTTCTCCGATAGCAGTAATCGAAATGATTAAACCTGTTGTAGATGATGTTGTGTCTCCTCCAACAACATCTATGTCATAGAGCTTTGCAGCAGTCTCTATACCGGCATAAAGCTCTTCAAGAGCTTCTAAAGGGAATCTGTTGGATACGGCAATAGAAACTGTAATCTGAGATGCGTTGGCGTTCATGGCATAAACATCAGATAAATTGACCATTACAGCCTTGTAACCAAGGTGTTTAAGAGGGGCATAACTAAGGTCAAAATGGATGTTTTCAACAAGCATGTCTGTGGTAAGAACCACTTTTTTGTTTTTAAAATCCATAACGGCAGCATCGTCACCAATACTTTTAATGGTGGATTGCTTAGACACCTTAAAGTGTTTGGTTAAATGCTCAATGAGTCCAAATTCGCCTAATTCGGATAGAGGCGTACGCTGTTGGTTTTTATCTTCAATCATAATGCAAATTTAAGCAAATGCTTATAAAGTACATTGCTTATATGATTTAAAAACATCTATTAAGGCCATTATCGATATATCCAATAGATGTATTTGCTAATATAATGTTAGGTTGTATGGTAAAACACTACTTATATTGTATATTTGCAATCAGTTTTAATTAATCTAAATAACAAATGATAAAAGTATCGGAATCAGCTAAAAAGAAAGTCATTGAGCTTATGGCTGAAGACGGCTATAACCCTGAAACAGACTTTATTCGTGTGGGGGTCAAGAGTGGCGGTTGTTCTGGTTTATCATACGACTTGAAATTTGACAAAGAACAACAAGAAGGAGACAAGGTTTTTGAAGATAATGGTGTTAGAATTATCGTAGACAAGAAAAGCTTTTTGTACCTTGTAGGAACAACCTTAGAATATTCAGGAGGATTAAATGGTAGTGGTTTTGTGTTTAATAACCCTAATGCCAATAGAACCTGTGGATGTGGAGAGTCTTTTTCTTTGTAGAAGTTGAATAATCAGTTCGATAACAAAAAGACAATGTCTGTTCCAGAAAAAGGAATAGAAATCAAACAAAAAATCAAAGGTATTTGAATTGTATTAGGCGTTCGATTCAAATATTTGAATAAGAATAAAAAATCAAAGTTTAAAGTAAAAATGATATCAAAGTTGATTTATTAAGGTTTGATAAAATACATACAACAGCTTTGACGTCATTTAACTTTACGACAAAACTATGAGCAAGTATACCGAAGACGATTTAAGAGAAGAATTAAAGACCAAGGAGTATGAGTATGGATTTTATACCGATATAGAATCTGATACCTTTCCTGTAGGTTTAAACGAAGACATCGTTCGTGCTATTTCAAAGAAAAAGAACGAACCTGAATGGATGACCGAATGGCGATTGGAAGCCTTTCGTGTTTGGCAAGAGATGGAAGAACCCAGTTGGGCCAATATAAAATATGAAAAGCCTGATTTTCAAGCAATCTCTTATTATTCAGCCCCTGCTAAGAAACCCAAATATGAAAGTTTAGACGAAGTCGATCCAGAACTTTTGGAAACGTTCAATAAATTGGGGATTTCACTCGATGAACAAAAAAAACTTGCTGGAGTAGCTGTAGATGTGGTGATGGACTCGGTATCTGTTGCTACAACATTTAAGAAAACCTTGGCGGAAAAAGGCATTATTTTCTGTTCTATTTCTGAAGCTATTCAAGAGCATCCTGAATTGGTCAAAAAGTACATAGGAACAGTAGTTCCAAAGAAAGATAACTTTTATGCCGCTTTAAACAGTGCCGTTTTTAGTGATGGTAGTTTTTGCTACATCCCAAAAGGAGTACGATGCCCAATGGAATTATCTACATACTTCCGCATCAATCAAGCAGGAACAGGACAATTTGAAAGAACACTTGTTATTGCAGATGAAGGTAGTTATGTAAGCTATTTGGAAGGGTGTACGGCACCAATGCGTGACGAAAACCAATTACATGCTGCAGTAGTAGAATTGATAGCTTTGGATAATGCCGAAATAAAATATTCTACGGTACAAAACTGGTATCCAGGTAATGCAGAAGGTAAAGGTGGAGTCTTTAATTTTGTGACCAAACGAGGATTGTGCGAAAACAATGCAAAAATCTCTTGGACGCAAGTTGAAACAGGAAGTGCAGTGACTTGGAAGTATCCAAGTTGTATATTAAAAGGAGATAATTCTGTAGGAGAGTTTTACTCTATAGCCGTAACCAATAATTTTCAACAAGCAGATACGGGAACTAAAATGATTCATTTAGGTAAAAACACCAAGTCTACAATTATTTCTAAAGGTATTTCGGCAGGAAAATCTCAAAATAGCTATCGAGGATTGGTGCAAGTTCATCCTAGAGCAGAAAATGCTCGTAACTTCTCTCAATGCGATAGCTTGTTGATGGGTAATGAATGTGGAGCGCACACGTTTCCTTACATTGAAAACAAAAACCAAACTTCACAAATCGAACACGAAGCCACAACAAGTAAAATTGGAGAAGATCAGATATTTTACTGTAACCAACGTGGAATCGATACCGAAAAAGCAATAGCCTTGATTGTGAACGGATTTAGTAAGGAAGTATTGAATAAATTGCCTATGGAATTTGCAGTCGAAGCACAAAAACTATTAGAAATAAGCCTCGAAGGCTCTGTAGGATAATATTCAAAAACTATGAAAAAAATAGTATTCTTGATTCTGGCTTTTGGTTTTTTGATAGCGTGCAAAGATCAAACAAACCAACAACAAATTGAAGATAAAATTCCAAAGGTTGAAGATAAAACAGCTAATCAAAAAGATGGTTTGATAACTTTGGAAGGGGACTTTGTGTATTATGCAGATGCAGCAGTATTGCAATCTGGGAATGAAGTTTATGGGGTTGTTATCAATGAAAAAATGCACGAATTAGACAATATGTCTAAAACATACAAAAAAGACCCTACAGATTATGTTAAAGCCATTGTTAGAGCCAAAATAATACCTAAAGACGAAAATGAAGAAGGTTGGCCATACAAATTGGATATCAAGGAAATTATAAAGGTAGAAGCCTTAGACACAGAAAAAAACAATGTTATAAAATTAGGAAGCGAATAAGATTATGTTAAAGATTAAAAACTTACACGCAAGTGTTGAAGATAAAGGAATTTTAAGAGGTATCAATCTTGAAGTTAACCCAGGGGAAGTACACGCCATAATGGGACCAAATGGTTCTGGGAAAAGTACTTTGGCTTCTGTAATTGCAGGAAAAGAGGATTATGAAGTAGAAGAAGGTCAAATTCTTTTTGAAGGCGAAGATATTAACGAGCTTGCAGCCGAAGAACGTGCTCACAAAGGGATATTTTTATCATTTCAATATCCGGTTGAAATTCCAGGTGTTTCTGTAACCAACTTTATGAAAACAGCCATAAACGAAACACGTAAGGCAAAAGGTTTAGATGAAATGCCAGCCAATGAAATGCTTAAAAAAATTCGTGAAAAATCAGAGCTTTTAGAAATCGATCGTAAATTTTTATCACGATCCTTAAACGAAGGCTTTTCTGGTGGAGAAAAAAAGCGTAATGAAATTTTTCAAATGGCTATGTTAGAACCTAAGTTGGCTATTCTTGATGAAACCGATTCGGGTCTAGATATCGACGCTCTTCGCATTGTTGCCAACGGTGTAAACAAACTAAAAAATAAAGACAACGCCGTAATCGTTATTACACACTACCAACGCTTGTTGGATTATATCGTTCCCGATTACGTTCATGTTTTATACAAAGGAAAAATCGTGAAATCAGGATCAAAAGAATTGGCTCACGAACTAGAAGAAAAAGGTTACGATTGGATAAAAGAAGAAGTTGATGCATAAACCAGTAACCAAGTTAACGCTTCTCAATACTGAAATATATGGAATTAAAAGATAAATTAGTCTCATCCTTTATGGCCTTGGAGGATCATTTGGAAGATACCTCACCTATCCATGATATTAGAAACCAAGCCATAAAAACATTTGAGCAAGAAGGATTTCCCACAAAAAAGCAAGAGGCTTGGAAATACACTTCGCTCAAATCTGTTTTAAAACACGATTACAGCATTTTTCCAAAACAGGAAAGCAGTATAGAATACAAAACCATCAAAAAATACTTAATTCACGATATCGATTCGTACAAGATTGTTTTTGTTGATGGTAAATATTCTTCTTACCTCTCGCAAACGACACACGAAGGTATGGATGTTTGTCTAATGTCTGCAGCATTAACAAAACCAAAGTATCGTTTGGTTATTGAAAACTATTTCAATAAAATAGCAGCAAAAGATAGTTTGTCTTCTTTGAACACAGCATTTTCGAAAGAAGGTGCTTATATTCATATCCCTAAGAATAAACTTGTAGAAAAACCCATTCAAATTGTTCATTTTTCAACAGGAAACGAATCTGCTTTAATGCTTCAACCTCGCAATTTGATTGTAGTAGGAGAAAATGCTCATGTTCAAATTATTGAACGTCATCAAAGTTTGACGGATAATCCTGTATTGACCAATTCAGTAACCGAGATTTTTGCAAACAAACGAGCTATTGTTGATTATTATAAAATCCAAAACGACAATCCAAATGCATCGTTGATAGATAACACCTTTATCAAACAAAATCAAGAGAGTCACGCTTCGGTTCATACTTTTTCATTTGGAGGAAAATTGACGCGTAACAATCTTAATTTTTATCAAAATGGAGAACGTATCGATTCTACTTTAAAAGGGGTTACTATTATTGGAGATAAACAACATGTAGACCACAATACTTTGGTTCATCATGTGACACCTAATTGTGAAAGCCATCAAGACTATAAAGGAATTTTTGGAGATAATGCCACAGGAGTATTCAACGGTAAAGTGATAGTAGAAAAAGAAGCTCAAAAAACCAATGCTTATCAAGCTAATAACAATATTTTGGTGAGTGATAAGGCTACTATTAATTCCAAACCGCAATTAGAAATTTTTGCCGATGATGTCAAATGTTCACACGGTTGCACCATAGGGCAGATAGATCAAAGCGCTATGTTTTATTTACGTTCTCGAGGTATACCTAAAAAAGAAGCTAGAGCTTTATTGATGTATGCCTTTAGCAATAATGTTTTGGAAAGTGTAAAAATACCTCAACTCAAAAAACGCATCAATAAGCTTATAGCAAGTAAACTTGGTGTAAATATTGGGTTTGATTTATAAAAAATCCGATAATGGCTTTTGATGTAACAACCATTCGTAATGATTTTCCTATACTCTTGAGAGAAGTAAATGGAAAACCCTTGGTGTATTTAGATAATGCAGCAACTTCACAAACTCCTCAACAGGTTATTGATTGTATTGTTGAATATTATGCTAAATACAATGCCAATGTGCATCGAGGTGTACATAGTTTAAGTCAAGAAGCTACCGAAAAATTTGAAGAAGCACGTTTGAAAATTCAACGACACTTTAATGCAAAACAATCTCATGAAATCATTTTTACTTCTGGAACAACACATGGGATAAATTTGGTAGCCAATGGATTTACTTCTTTGTTGAAAGCAGGAGATGAAATAATAGTTTCGGCATTAGAACACCATAGCAACATTGTGCCTTGGCAAATGCTTTGTGAACGTACAGGTGCTGTTTTGAAAGTCATCCCTATGAATGATGATGGTGAGTTGATAATTTCAGAGTATGAAAAAATACTCAACAACAATACCCAATTGGTATTTGTCAATCATGTTTCAAATGCATTGGGAACTATCAATCCTGTTGTAGATATCATCAAAAAAGCCCATCAAGTTGGTGCAGCAGTATTGGTTGATGGAGCTCAAGCAAGCCCTCATATGAAAATTGATGTACAAGACTTAGATGTTGATTTTTATGTTGCTTCAGCTCATAAAATGTGTGGTCCTACAGGTATAGGAATGCTCTACGGAAAAGAAGATTGGCTCAATAAATTACCACCATACCAAGGAGGAGGAGAGATGATTGCTGAAGTTACTTTTGAAAAAACAACTTACGCAAGTTTGCCACATAAATTTGAAGCAGGAACACCCAATATTTGTGGAGGAATTGCTTTTGGCGCTGCTTTAGATTATATCAATCATTTGGGACTTGATGATATTGCAACTTATGAAGATGAACTCTTGAAATATGCTACCCAAAAGCTATCCGCTATTGAAGGGTTGAGAATTTATGGAACTTCTCAGCATAAAACTTCTGTGATTTCTTTCAATATTGAAGGTATTCATCCATATGATATAGGAACATTGTTGGACAAAATGGGGATTGCTGTAAGAACTGGACATCACTGTGCTCAACCTATAATGGATTATTATAAAATTCCAGGTACAGTAAGAGCATCTTTTGCTTTTTACAATACAATAGAGGAAATTGACGCGCTGGTAGAGGGTGTTAAAAAAGCTAAAATGATGCTTTCGTAAGACTTTGGCGTCTTTTTTGTATCGTTATCCTTCTAAACACATTATTATGAAATTATTTGTTTTAATAGTTAGTGTTTTTCTTGTGAATTCTTGTGGGAGTTCAAAAGCAAAAGAAAACAATCAATCGTATTCAATTCCAACAGAAAAACACAAGGTTGTAGCTTTGGGAAGTAACATCAATTTACCAGATGATTTAACCATTGTTTTTAATTTGGAAAACAATTCTGTGGGAGGATTTAATGGTTGTAATTCCTTTTCAGGATCATTCAAACAAATTCAAAATACGTTATCTATTGGTACATTGATAGCAACACAACGTTATTGTGAAGGCGAAAGAGGAACAATAGAAAAACACTTTATGAAGGCTCTCAGCCAAACAAAATCTATACAGAACTCCAATGATGGCTTCAAATTATTAGGAGAAGGTGGTTTGGTGTTGCTTCAAGCAGAAAAAATAGATGAAGTCATGAATACAGCAAGAGGGCAACAAACTTTCAACATTTCGTACAAAGCTTTTACCAGAGGAGCTTATAAATGGATTAATCTTCATGGGAATGTACTTACTGTTCAAAATAAAATTAATGCTAAGCCGAAATTTGTTGAACTTTCAGAAAAGCAGTTGTCTACAATTTTAGAATGGCTTCAAAATACAGATTTGGAAACTTTAAAAACCTTGAATCCTCCTTCAAAAGAGCATCAATCTGATGGAGCATTGAGTGCAAACTTGAACGTGGAATATTCTGGAAATAGTTATCAGACACCAACATTTGACCACGGTAATCCCCCGATTGTTATAAAATCATTGGTGGACAAACTCTTATCATTATCTGAAAAGGTTGAATAACAACCATACTATTTGTACTTTTGCATAAAAGAAACAACAAGGTGAGCATTACAGAAATACAAAACGAAATCATAGATGAATTCTCAATGTTTGAAGATTGGGAAGAACGTTATCAATATATGATAGACTTGGGTAAGACATTACCTCTGATTGAGGAGCAATACAAAACCGAAGATCATCTTATAAAAGGTTGTCAAAGTCGTGTTTGGGTGCATGCCGAGTTGGTAGGTGATAAAGTAGTGTTTACAGCTGATAGCGATGCCATTATAACCAAAGGTATTATTGCTATTTTAATACGTGTGTTCTCAAATCAACACCCAAAAGATATTATAGAAGCCAATACAGATTTTATAGATAAAATAGGCTTAAAAGAACATTTATCGCCAACCAGAGCCAATGGTTTGGTGAGTATGATTAAACAATTGAAAATGTATGCTGTAGCATACCAAACACAATTAAGTTAAAAATGAGCAAACCCACAATAGATACTAACGCCTTAGGCGAACAAATTGTCAAGATTTTAAAAACTATTTTCGACCCAGAAATTCCTGTGGATATCTACGAACTTGGTTTGATTTATGACGTTTTTGTAAACGAAGATTACGATGTAAAAATCCTTATGACCTTAACTACACCAAACTGTCCAGTAGCAGAAACACTACCTATGGAAGTTGAAGAGAAAGTAAAATCTCTTGACAAAGTAAAAAGTGTAGAGGTAGAAATTACCTTCGACCCGCCTTGGAGTCAGGATTTAATGAGCGATGAAGCCAAGCTTGAGCTTGGAATGCTTTAATTTGAAATGGCACGGTTTTGGTGATTTAATATTACTAAAACATATTTAACAGTACATGCCACCTAGACGTCAAGTTAAGTCCTTAAAAGAGGACAATAAAACCAATTTAAAATCTACATTTAATGCCTTAGTTTACATCCCGAGGTTTTTTAAAGAAATCTGGAATGTCAACAAGGCTCTATTCTTACTTTCGTCTTTTTGTCGATTGATAGGAGCATTGCTTCCTGTTATTATACTTTGGTTAGGAAAACTAATTATTGACGAAATTATAACACAAACTTCTTCAGAAGTTACTGATTATACCCAGCTTTGGTCTTATGTCGCCATAGAGTTTGGACTTGTTGTATTGTCCGACTTAGTAAGTCGTGCTATCTCTTTAACAGATGGCCTGCTTGGTGATGAATACAGCATAGCCACATCGGTAAAGATTATTAAGAAAACCAATCAAGTCAATATCAGTCTGCTTGAAAATTCTGAATTTTACGATAAACTGGAACGAGCCAGAACTCAAACTACAGGTCGTGTGGGATTGCTTTCTAATGTTTTGGCTCAAGCTCAAAGTTTGGTCTCCATAGGTTCATTAGTAGCGGGATTGATTTATTTTGAACCATATCTCATCATTCTTTTGATCTTGAGTATTATTCCTTCTTTTATTAATGAAATTAAATTCAGTCAACGACAATATTCATTGGCACGTAGTTGGACTACCGAACGCAGGGAGCTTGATTACCTGCGTTATATAGGGGCCAACGATAAAACAGCTAAAGAAATCAAACTTTTTGGATTAACAGATTTTGTGGTATCGCGTTTTGAAACCCTTTCTAAGCAATATTTCAAACTCAATCGTAAACTTGCCATAAAACGATCATCTTTGGGGTTTGTGTTCAATGTTATAGGCTCTTTAAGTTATTATGCTGCTTATGTTTTTATCATTTATCGAGTACTCTCAGGAGTGATCACACTTGGTGAATTAACCTTCTTGTCCGGATCATTCAATAGATTGATGAAGAATCTTCAAGACTTCTTCTCACGATTTACAAGAATTTCAGAAAGTGCATTATACTTAAAGGATTATTTTGATTTTATGGATATTTCTATAACGTCAAGAACCAAAGAAGATATGCCTTTGCCAAATCAAATACAACATGGGTTTGAATTTAAGAACGTTCATTTTTCATATCCAGAATCTGAGGTTGAAATTTTAAAAGGGATTAATTTCCATTTGAAAGCGGGTGAAAAGATGGCTTTTGTTGGGCAAAATGGCGCTGGAAAAACAACTTTGATAAAGCTGTTGCTCAGGTTTTATGAGCCTACTTCAGGAGAGATTTTATTGGATGGTGTTAATATAAATCGCTTTAATAAAGCAGAATATCAAGAATATTTTGGTGTGATTTTCCAGGATTTTTTCAAATATGAATTTACAGTAAAAGAAAATATAGCCATAGGAGATATTGATGAGTTGGATAATCAATCTAAAATAGAACAAGCAGCAACTTTAAGTTTGGCAGATGAGGTGGTTTCAAAATTGCAAGATGGATATAATCAGCAATTAGGAAAACGCTTTGTAAACGGGATGGAACTCTCAGGAGGTCAATGGCAAAAGGTAGCTTTAGCACGAGCTTATATGAAGGATGCTAAAGTTATGATATTGGACGAGCCTACTTCTGCTTTGGATGCACGTGCTGAAAGTGAAGTTTTTGAACGATTTATTGGATTGACTTCTGGAAAAACCAGCATCATCATTTCTCACAGATTTAGTACAGTAAGACAAGCCGATAGGATTTTGGTATTACAAGATGGTAAAGTGTTAGAGATAGGAACACATGAAGAATTAATGAAAGAGCCTAAGCTTTATGCAGAACTCTTTACCCTGCAAGCTGAAGGCTATCAATAAAATCATTACTTTTGCAGTATGTCAGGTGAAATTATAAATCGTGTTGCAAATAGTAAGTTGGTTACTTTGGATTTGGAAGATTTTTATCCAAAAGAACCTCGTATTGTTCTTGATATCAAAGATTGGTTGTACCAAGGGCTTATTTTGAAGGAACAAGAATTTCGTCAACATGTAGAACAACATCAGTGGGATCAATATAAAGATACTTTTGTAGCTTTAACTTGTAGCGTAGATGCCATAATACCATCTTGGGCGTATATGCTTTTAACAACGAAACTTGCAACATATGCAAAACTTGTGATTGTAGGCGATTTGATTGCCTTGGAAACTGCCATCTTCCAAAATATTATTAACAATATGACTGTAGAAGAGTATACAGACAAGCCTATAATTATAAAAGGTTGTTCCAATAAATCCATTCCCGAAAGTGCTTATGTTATGTTGATTTCGAAATTGCAACCTGTGGCTAAATCTATTATGTTTGGCGAAGCCTGCTCTACAGTGCCACTTTTTAAGCGTAAAAAGTGACTTTTTATAATATTTTCTGTCTAACACAAACGATACCTTAACATAATTAAAAAAGTAATTTAAAAATGAAAAAACTATTATTGTCATTGACCTTTGCAGGTTTTGCCGTTCTATCGCAAGCGCAGACAATGGATGAATTAAAAGAAGCACAGGCAGCCAAAAAAGATTCTATTGCTGCTATTCAAGCTCGTATAGATGCTATTCAAGCTGAGATAGATGCAATGCCAGGATGGAGAATTGGAGCATTTGGAACAATTGGAGGAAGTTTATCTAATTTTGAAAATTGGTATGCTCAAGAAGCTCCTAATAACTCTTCAGGTAATATCGGTATTACATTTAATGGATATGCAAACTTGATTCAAGAAAAGTTTTTCTGGAGAAATGCATTGTCAACTAATCTTAATTGGGTGAAACTTGACGATAAAGATAATGACCTTGACAATGATGATTTTAACCCAACTACCGATGTGTTTAACATTACTTCTTTGTATGGTAGAAATCTTACTGATAAATTGGCTGCTTCGGCATTGTTAGAATATCGTACTACTTTACTTAACAATTTTAACGATCCTGGATATTTAGATTTAGGGATTGGTGCCACTTGGACTCCTATTGAAAACTTAGTTGTGGTGGCTCATCCACTTAACTATAACTTTGTTTTTGCTGATGATGATACTATCTTTGATTCTTCTTTTGGGGCTAAAATTGTGGCTGACTATACTAGACAAATTGGCGCTATAAGCTTTAAATCTAATTTATCAATGTTCCACAGTTATAAAGATTCTGACCTATCTAACTGGACGTGGAACAACTCTTTTGGTTACACACTTTGGAAAATGATTGGTGTTGGTTTTGATTTTGGTTTAAGA
>Ga0055584_100001330_pt1 | contig 24272 bp, 25 predicted proteins | sample OSDHelmetaG_FD_58716 | JGI IMG/M metagenome (GOLD analysis project Ga0055584, IMG submission 58716) | Pelagic marine sediment microbial communities from the LTER site Helgoland, North Sea, for post-phytoplankton bloom and carbon turnover... | ecosystem: Environmental > Aquatic > Marine >...
GCGCGGACGGAGACCCCGCAGGCGCAGCCGAGGAGGCTCCGGGAGCCCCGGAGGCCGCCGGAGGCGGCCGGAGGGTCCCGACTCGGCCAGCACGCCCAACGCACCGTGCGGCTTTGGGATCGGTGCTCTAGCCTCCCCCCATCGACTCGGACTCCCCCCGCCCGCCGCCCCACCTCATCGAAGGCGGCGGATTCCGCTCCTGGTGCGTGCGCTGCCACCGCGCGGGCTCGGTGTGCCTGTGCGCCGACATCACGCCCATCGCGGTGCGCACGAAGTTCGTCTTCCTGCAGCACCCCATGGAGTTCAAGAAGATCAAGAACGGCAGCGGGCGCCTCGCCCACCTGTCCCTGCCGGGCAGCGAGCTGCTGCTGGGCGTCGACTTCAGCGAGCACAAGCGCGTCAACGAGCTGTTGGCCGAGCACCCCTGCCAGCTCCTCTACCCCGACGCCCCCGGCGCGCCCATCGCCACCACGCCATCGCTGGAGGGCCCGCAGCCGGTCCTCTTCCTCATCGACGCCACCTGGCCGTGCGCGAAGAAGATGATGCGGTTGTCGCGGAACCTGCACGACCTGCCGCGCCTGAGCCTGGCCGTGTCTGCGCCCTCGGCGTTCGTCATCAAGCACCAGCCGCACCCGCTGTGCCTGGCCACCATCGAGGCCGTCGACCGGACCTTGCGACACCTCGCCGCCGAGGGCGCCGAGTCCTACGACGACGGCGACTCCGAGCGCCTGCTGCGGCCGTTCCTGCGCATGAACGAGATGGCGCTGCAGCACGCCGCCGACCCCGACCGCCCCAGCTACCGCACCCGCGGCGCCTACAAGAAGCCCGAGGAGCGACGGCGGCGGCCCCCCAAGACGGCCCGCAGCGTGGTGTTCCGCGGGGAGTAGCCCCCTCGCCGCCCTACGCCGCGGCCGGGTCGACCCGGAAGTAGTCGGCGAGCAGGGCGTACAGCTCGGGGCTGCTCGTGAGCAAGCGCGTCGGCTCCACGAAGAACGACTCGCCCACCACCGCCAGGAACTCGACGTCGCTGATCAGCGCGTAGTCGTCCAGGACCGAGTCGCCGGCACGCAGCCGCGTCCGCTCCTCCTCGCGGACCGCTCGGAAGCGGACCCGGGCGGCGTCGTCCCAGAACGCGAGCTCGCCGTCGTCGAGGTCATCGAGGTAGTCGAGCACGTGCATCATCTCGTGGATGACCACGTCGAGGGCGTCGTGGGGACCGTGGCAGCCGGTGAGGATCTGGTCGACAGCCAGCTCCAGGATCAAGCTGTCGCCGTCGTGGGTGACGCGGCCGTAGAAGTGGAGGTGCTCCTCCCAGTCGTAGAAGTCGGTGCCCGCGTGCAGCCGGACCTCCATGGGCTCCGACAGGCAGTTGAGCCCCTGCAGCAGGTCCTGCCGGCCGGCCAGCATCGTGCGGATGCGCAGCAGGAACGCCTCCTCGGCGGCCAGGAAGCGAGGGTCGGAGTCGACGGGCACGGGGCGCCCCCGCCCATCGGGGGCGAAGCAGTTGAAGTAGAAGCCCATGCACGAGCAGTCGGGATCGCCGAACATCACCCCTGCACCATCGGTCCGATCGGGGGTCGGGTTCAAGGGCGAGGACGGGCCATGACGAGGCACGACGACAAGGTCGCGGGCATGCGACGGAACCTGCAGAGCAAGACCGGCCGCTCGGTGGAGGAGTGGATCGCGGCGCTGCAGGCCGCCGATCTGCCCGACCGGGCCGCCCAGACCGCCTGGCTCAAGGGGGAAGGCCTGGGGCACTTCCAGGCGCGGCTGGTGCTGGCCGACCTCGCGGCGGCAGACTCCGGCCCATGAACGCCTCCCGCCGCACCGACGTCGCCCTGCTCCTCCTCCGCCTCGCGTTTGGGGGGCTGATGGCCATCAACCACGGCTGGGGCAAGACCACGAAGTGGTTGGTGGACGGCAACTTCGGGTTCGCCGATCCGTTGGGCATCGGGATGAAGCAGAGCCTCATCCTCGCCAGCGGCGCCGAGTTGGTCTGCGCCGGGCTGCTGGCCGTGGGCCTGTTCACCCGGCTGTCGGCGCTGCCCTTGCTCTTCACCATGGCCGTCGCCGCGGGCATCGTGCACGGCGCCGATCCCCTGGCGAAGAAGGAGATGGCGCTGCTGTACGGCGCCGCCTACGCCGCGCTCTTCCTGCTCGGCCCCGGCCGCCTTTCGTTGCAGCGCTTCGTGCAGCCGCGGTTGCCGTCGTCGCCGGCGTGGCTGCGGTTCCTGCTGAGCTGAAGGACGACTCCCCCATGCGCCCCGCCCTGCTCCCGCTGTTGCTGCTGATCGCCTGCTCGGCGGCTGTTCCTCCCCCGGCCCCGACGCCTACGGCCACGCCGGCCACGGCCGAGCCCACGCGCTACGTGATCGCGTCGCGGCTGAACCTGCGCGCCGCCCCCGACGCCGCCGCCGCACGCCTCGGTCAACTGGCCATCAACTCCCCGGTGGCGGTGCTCGGCAGCGAAGGTGGGTTCGCGCAGGTCCGCGCCGGCAACGGCACCACCGGCTGGGTGGGCGCCGACTTCCTCGCCGAGCAGCGCCTCACCCTGCAGGGGGCCATCGCGGCGGCCGAGCGCGAGGCCCAGGCGTCGGGCGTTTCGGCGTCCCTGGCCGGCTGGCAGCGCGCCGCCGCCATCGACGGCGGGGACCGGGGCGTGCTGCGGCAGCTGGCCGAGGCCTACGAAGCCACCGGCGATGCAGCCCTGGCCGAGCGGGTGCGGCGCCGGTTGAGGTGGCCCGCGGAGATCCTGCCCGTCGCGCCGAGCCGCCGGCGCACCCCCGACGCCCGGGCCTCGATCCTGGGATCGGCCGGACCCTGGCAGGTCGAGCGAGGGCTCGTGGGCCAAGGACCCATCGGCCCGTTGAGCCCCAGTTCCTTCACCGATCACGGCGTGGCCGCCGACGAGTCCTGGTGGGTGCTGCCGGCCTGGGGCCCCGCCGTGTCGGCCTCCGTCGTGGAACACCGGATCGCGAACCTCAACGAGTGCGGCGGCACCCTGGCCGTGGTGACCGTGCTCAGCGCGGAGCTGGGCGACGGCAACTTCCCCCTGGCCGCGACGTCGGCGCCCCCGCCCGCTTCCTGGAACGAGTCGACGCCGACGCCGGCGCGCCCCCGCGCCGAAGCCGAGGCCGTCCTGCTGGCCGCGCTGAGCGCGCCGCCCGGCCCGCCGCGGATCGGCCGGACCCTGTCGCTCTGGCCCGAACCCGAGGGCTGGCGGGCCGAGGGCTCGTGGACCCTGCCGTTGGCCGAGCAGCAAGACTGCTTCGTCGGCGACTGCGGCCTGGGCATCGGGCGGTGGTGGCTCCCCGACGGCGGCGAAGCCGTCCTCGAGTCCTCGCGCCGCGTCTACGAGTTGTTCGGTTCCCTGGCGCTGCCATCGCGGGACCTGGACGGCGACGGCCGCCTCGAGCAGATCTCCGCCGATGGCTGCGCCACCAGGATCCGCGACCACGCCGGCGAGCACCTGAGCGAGACCGTCATGCGCTGCTGCGGCTGCTGAACGCCGCGGGCCTCAGCGCTCCGCCGCGTCGGGCAGGCGCAGTTCCTCGCCGTAGGGCGGAAACTCGAGCACGCGGCCCCCGGCCAGCCGCTCCTGCATCGACCGCCACCAGGTCGCCGTGAACAGCTCGCCGTGAGCCTCGACGAACCGGCGCCTCACGGGGCCCCGCAGGCCGAGGAACCGAGGGAACTCCTCGGGAAAGACGTCGCCGGGAGCCACCGAGTACCAGGGCTCCGCGGCCATCTCCTGCTCGAGCGTCTGGGGTTCGGGCAGGTCCCGGAAGTTGCACTCGTCCAGCGCCACCAGTTCGTCGTAGTCGTAGAACGCCACGCGGCCGTGGCGGGTGACGCCGAAGTTCTTGAGCAGCAGGTCGCCGGGGAAGATGCCGCAGGCCGCGAGGTCGCGCAGGGCGTCGGCGTACCCCGCGAGCACGGCCAGCTGGCCCTCTTCGTCGCGCCGCCGGACCGCCAGGTTCAGGGGCTCCAGGCGCCGCTCGACCCAGCACTGGCGCAAGACGATGGCGTCGCCGTCGGACCAGACCGTGCGCCCGCATCCCTCGAGCAGCTCCACGAGCATCGGCGTGGCGAACTGATCGCGCGGCAGGCGCAGGTCCTCGAACTCCTGGGCATCGACCAGCCGGCCGGCCCGGTCGTGGAGGTGAACCCAGCGGTAGCGCTCGGCGATGGCCGCCGCCGTGGTCTCCTTCTCTGCGGGGAAGTGGTCGCGGATGACCTTGAAGACGAGGTCGTAGTCGTCGAGCGTGAAGCACGCCATGACGAGGCCCGGGGTGCCCGGCGCGCGCTCGAAGCGGCCGCCCTGCTCCAGGCGGGCCTTGAGGTCCCGGAACAGCTCGGTCTTGCCCTGCCGGACGTGGCCCAGGGAGATGTAGAGCTCCGCCCGGCGCTTGCGGGGCAGCAGCGTCTGCAGGAAGGCGACGAGGTCCCACGGGCGCTCCGTGGCGACGTGGAAGTAGGAGCGCGTGAAGCTGAACAGGATGGAGACGTCGGCCTCTTCGCAGAGCACGGCGTCGACGAAGAGGCCGCGGGGGCCGTTGCGGACGGCCAGCACGACGGGCAGCGGGCCGGCGGTGGTGGCCAGCCGCGCGACGACGCAGGCGAGCTTCCCGCGGAAGAACGGGTGGCGGACCACCTGGGCGCCCACGGACAGGACGGCGGCGCCGCGGGCATCCAAGGCGGCCTGGACGCGGACCGCCGCGTGGGCCGCGTCGCCGGCTCGGTCCATCCAGGGAACAGCCGGAGCGACCCCGGCGATGCGCTCGATGAGGTCGGCCAGGTCCCCGTTGAATCGCTCGGTGCGGTGGGCCGAGTCTCCAGCCGCCGGCGGCTCGTCGAAGTCGGTGTCCACGAACTCTACGTGGGGGTCCACGCCGACGGTGTTCAGGAGGCGGCGGGCGACCGAGTTGAAGAAGGTCTCGGCGAGGTCCCAGTCGGCGCGATCGTCGAGGAGGCTGGAGTAGACGGCCTTCGCCCCGACCCAGACCACGCGGTCGGAGCTGCGATCGCCGAGCTCGGCCCGCAGCCGCTCCAGGGCGAGGTCGACGTGCCAGGAGTACAGGCGCAGGCGGTGGGACGAGTCGGCGCGCAGTGTGCGCCAGTCACGGTGCTCGAAGCAGTGGGCGGCGCGGCGGGTGGTCGCCAGGAACTCCCGACGAAAGCCCGAGAACGACGCCAGCACGCTGCGGGCGGCGACGTTGGCGAGCTTGCTGGCGGAGCGGCGGGCCACGGGCGAAGGATGCGGGTCCGGCGGGCCTCTGTCACCGCCGGGGGCTACCACTCGTCGGGGTCGTAGGGGCGGGTCCACAGGCGGTGGCCGACGACCGCGCCGGCGAGGGCGAGGCTGGCGGCGACGCCTCCGACGAGGAACGAGCCTGAGTCTGGCGGGGCGAGGACGAGGGCCGGGGCGGTGAGCGCCGCCGCGGCGACCAGCACGGCGGCGCCGCTGGCGATCCGGCGGCTGACGCGGTCGCCCAACTGGCTGGCGACGATGAGCGGGACGAAGCCGGCGACGGCCGCGGCGCCGAGGGCCGTCAGGACCGCGCCGGAGCCGGTGATGAGCAGGTCCTCGGGGCGGAGGAGAAGCGCCGTCACCGATGCGACGGCGGCCGCGGCGATCGCGCCGAATGACGCCTGCCGCAGCGCCGCGCGGCGCAGGCTCGTGGCGTGCACCGGCAGCGTCGCCCAGGCCCACAGGAAGCGCCCGTCGAAGCCGCGGGTGCGGCCGCTCCGCAAGGCCACGCGGCCGTCCAGGCCCAGGGGCGCGAACACCAACGAGATGCAACCGACGCCGAACACCGAGGCCGCCCCGAGGCTGGACGGGCCCGCGGTCATGAGCTGCAGGCCCATCAGCGGGGCCAGGCCAACGAGGGCGGGCAGGCCCACGGTGCGGAGGCTGAGGCCCGCCAGGCGAAGGGGGTGCTCGTGCACGGCGCCGGGGGCGCTGGCGCCGGGGGCGGGCAGCGCGTCGTCCAAGGCTTCACTCGCGCGGTCGATGGCGTCTTCCAACGCGAACACGAGGGCGCCGACGGGGCCCGCCAGCAAGGCACCGACGAGCAGCGCGCCGTGACCGAAGACGGCGACGGCGGCCACGAGCAGACCGGCGCCCGCGGCGAGCAGCAGGGGGCCCAGGGCGGCTGGCGAGCCGAAGCGACGCATGCGTCGGCCGGCGGCCATGCCGGGCAGCAGGATTCCGAGGGCGGCGAGCTGGTTGAGGGGCGCGAACGCGGTGACCAGGGTGCTCTGGGGCAGCCCGTCCAGGGGCAGCGCCGCCAGGGGCAGCGAGAAGAGGAGGGTCGCGGCGCTGAGCACGACCAGCTCCGCGGCGAGGCGGTGTCGGGGTGCGATGGGCAGGGCCGGCAGCCGCTCGTCGTCGTGGGGGGCGGGGCCGCCCGGCTCGGCCATCTGGCCCAGGAAGAGGCCGCCGAGGCCGAGCTGGGACAGGGCCGCGACGACCCCGACCTGCAACAGGAGCGAGGGGCTCTGGGCCGCCGCCAGGAGCAGGGCGGTCGTGGCGAGGACGATGGCGCCGAACGCGCCGACCCAGAACCGACGCGCGAGGACCGAGGCGACGACGAAGGCGTGGTGCACGACGGGGTGCATCACCGGGCGGTCCACTGGACGAACGCCTCTTCGAGGTCCTGGCCGGGCTGGACGAGGTCGGACAAGGCGCCGGCCCGGTGGACCTGGCCGCGATCGAGGACGATGAGGTGGGTGGAGAGGCGTTCGACGTCGGCGAGCCGGTGCGACGAGATGAGCAGGCTGCGGCCGGGCTCGGCGGCGATCTCTTCGAGGAGCTCCAGGAGCGAGCGCCGGCCCGCGACGTCCAGGCCCGAGACCGGCTCGTCGAGGAGGAGGAGCTCGGGGCGAAACGCGAGGGCGAGGAGGAGGCGCAGGCGGGTGCCTTGCCCCAGGGAGAGCTTGCTGGCGCGGGCCTTGGGGGACAGTTCGAAGCGGTCGAGGAGCTGGGCGGCGAGCTCGGGGTCCCAGGTCGGGTAGTACCCGGCGACGAGGCCGAGCAAGCGGCGGAGGGGCAGGTCGAAGACGGGCAACTCGGGGGCCATGAAGCCGAGGCGTCGGCGTACGGCGACGCAGTGGCGGGTGGGCTCCTGGCCGAAGGTGCAGACGGCGCCCGAGGTCACGCCGCGCAGGCCGGCGATGGCCTGCATCAGGGTGGTCTTGCCGGCGCCGTTGGGCCCGACGACTCCGACCACCTGGCCGGGCTCTACGGACCATCGGGGAACCCGCAGCTCGAAGTCCCCGCGGCGGATGGTGAGGTCGTCGATGGCGATGACGGTCAGGGAGCCTCCGGGACGCGGGCGGGGGGCCATAATGCCGGCTGCCGGGCCGAACCCGACGGGAGGCAGAACATGGAGCAGCGGACGCACCTTGGGATCTCGGCCGAGTGGGTGGGGGTCATCGACTCCGTGGGCGACGGCGCCGCCACGGCCTCGCTGACAGCGACCGCGGCCATGACCGCCGACGACCGCGGGCTGGTGCACGGCAGCTTCGCGTTCGGGCTCGCCGACTACGCCGCCATGGTCGCCGTCAACGACCCCCACGTGGTGCTCGGCGCGGCCAACACCCGCTTCCTGGCCCCGGTGCGGGTGGGGCAGACGATGGTGGCGACGGCCCAGGTCTCGGCGACGAAGGGCCGCAAGCACACGGTCGAGGTGTCGGTCGCCGTCGACGGCACGCCGGTGTTCACGGGCGAGTTCACGGCGTTTGTTCTGGACCAGCACGTGCTCGACTAGCAGGAGGAGTTCGGCCCGCAGCGGCCGATCTGTTCGACCGGTCCCGGGTTGCGGCGCCCCCTCCCCTACCCCGCCAACGACGCCACCAGCGACGCCAACTCGGGGGGCAGCGGCTCGGCGCCGCTGAGGCTGGCGGCCGTCAGGATGAACGCGTCGCCGACGCCGAGCCACTCGACGGGGACGTCGCCGTAGCGGTCGTGCAGCGCGGTTCGGACCCGGCCGACGGCGTCGGCTCGGGCGCGGTCGTCGGGGAGCGTGAGCAGCGCGAACCAGGTGCCAGCGCCCAGCGTCCAGGCTCGACCACGTCGCTGCAGCAGCGCCGCGAGCCACTGGCGCTCGGCTCGGTCTCGGAGCCGGGCGGCCGGCAGTTGGGCGCCCACCAGGAACCGCGTCGGTCCCGCCGTCGCGGCCGCGGGGAACGCGTCGGGCAGCGGGTCCGGGGCCTGCGGCGCAGCCTGGGGCACCGCGGCCGGCGCCCGAACCGGGGGAGCCGCGGCGGGCGGCGGGCCGAAACCCATCCCTCCGGCGAAGGTCCCGGTCGAGCCCTCGGGGCCTCCGGGCCCAAGCCCACCGGCCGACGGCCGCTCAAATCCAGCCTCACGCACCGGCTCACGCACCGGCTCACGCACCGGACCACCCACCGGATCACGCACCGGATCACGCGCGACACCACCCGATACTTCGCGCCTCGACTCACCGGCGCCCGTCGACTCCCACGGCGGCCGGCTCGGAGCCGGCTCGGCCCGGCCACCGCCAGCAGCCTCACTCGCGGCCCCCGGCACCACCCGCCGCGTCCCGGGACCACCGGCCGCGCCCGGCACCACCCGACGCGTCCCGGGGTCAGCCGGCCCAGCCCTCCCGCCCCACGCCCCGGTCGCCGGCTCGTCGTCGTGCACCACCCCGACCTGAGGCGGCGCCACGGGCTTGCCGCCCGCCGCCCGCGTGCCCTCCGCCGACTCCCCGAACCCCGCCCACGTCCCCGTCTCGGGCTCGTCGAGGTCGATCTCGCCGATCGTCGGCCCCCGCCCCCGCGCCACGGCCGGCGGCGGCTCCAGCCCCCGCAGCCGCCCCAACAGGTCCCGAGCCGACTCGAACCGATCGTCGGGCGACGGCGACAGGCCCCGCACGATCAGCGAGGCCAGCGCCGGCGGGATGTCCGGCAGCCCCCCCATGGCGATGGGGGGCGCCGGCGCCCGCATGATCCGGTCCGCCGCCGACTTCACGCTCCACGGCCCGAACGGCAGCGACCCGCTGAGCATCCGGTAGAAGATCACCGAAGCCGAGTACAGGTCCGCGCGGTGGTCCAACGGCGTCCCCAGCAGCTGCTCGGGCGCCATGTACGACGGCGTCCCGATCCGCTCCCCGGTCTGCGTGTAGCGGGTGAGTTCCTCGCCCTGCTCCGCCCTCGCGATCCCGAAGTCGATGAGCTTGACCGCGTCGAACGGCGAGTCGAGCAGCAGCACGTTGGACGGCTTGAGGTCCCGGTGGAGGATCCCCGCCGTGTGCACCGCGTCCAGCCCCGCCAGCACCCCGCGGATGATCGGCAGCGCCTCGTCCCACCCCAGCGCGGACACCCGCCGCAGCCGGTCGCTCAGGTCCTCGCCCTGCAGCCACTCCATCACCAGGCACGGGAAGCCCTGCTCCACGAACCCGAAGTCCAGCACCTGCACCACGCACTCGTGCTTCACCCGCGCCATGAGCTTCGCTTCGCGCTCGAACCGCTTGCGCAGCATCACGTCGCCCTGCTCGATGAGCACCTTGAGCGCCACCGGGGTGTCCAGCAGCTCGTGCCGCCCCCGGAACACCGCCCCCATGCCGCCCTTCGCCACGTAGTCCTCGACCAGGTAGCGCCCCAGCACCCGGCTCCCCGGTCCGATCCCGAAGTCCGTCATGCGCCCTGCAGGCTCACGGCGTCGGGCGCCTCCAGCACCGAGCCCGCCACCAGCACCAGCGGCCGCCAGGGGTCGCCGGCCGGCCCCGGCCCCAGCACCACCGCCGCCCGCCCATCGCCCAGGACCACCTTCGTCCCCGGCGGCACCACGCCCGTCGTCGCCAGGACCATCCGCAGCATCGGCTCCAGGGGCGAACCGGTCACCCGCTTGCGCGCCCGCGCGAGCAGGTCCACGAACGCCAACGCATCACCCGACGCACCCACCCGCCCCGACTCCAGCTCGTAGGCCAACGCAATGAGCTGCAGCATCGCCGGCGGCCGCCCGCGGCCCTCGACCAGCTGGTGCACCAGCGCGAACAGCCGCAAGCGGTGGGGCTCGACCCCGCGCCGCGTCTTGATCTTCATGGCGATGAGCCCGCCCCGGAACGACTCCGCGGCCGCCGGCAGGGGCGAGCCCCCGACCGCCCCGTAGCCGTGCAGCGCCAACCCCAACCCCGCGTGCATCGCCACCCGCCGCAGCTTGCTGTCCACGTCCAGCTTGCGCAGCACCTGGCCCAGCAGCGCCACGACGGCCACCGCCCGCCGCGCCGGCGTCCACGCCCCCGGCGCCGACTCCACCGCATGCGCCGTCGCCGCCGCGCTGCGCCCGATGGACCGCTCCAGCCGCCGCACCGCCGACAGCCCCCGCCCCCACGGCCACACCGGCTCGGCCGCCTCGACGATTCCCTCGGCGTCCATCAAGGCCAGCACCACCTGCGTGGCGCAGTAGACCTCCTCGTCGACCTCCTCGGGATCCTCGCCCCAGGACAGGTTCGGGATCTCCCGCCACGACACGTGGGCCAACCGGAGCGCGTCGAGGTCCGGCGCCGGCCCCAACGTCCCCCGCCCCAACGCCCGCAACAGCGACACCAGGTCGTCGGCCCCCGGCACCTTGTCGAACGACAGCTCCTGGGACCCCAGGTTGTGCAGCGCGCCGCCCAGCACCTCGACCTTGCGGAAGCGCTCGATGGTCAGGGGGATGAGCTGCTTGTCGCGAAACGCCGCTTCGGCCACGAACTGCAGCGCGAACGGCGGCTTGCAGGCCTCGATGAGCCGGGCGATCTCGCCGCCCGCCCGCGTCGCCGCGGGGTGGTCCCCCTCGTACGTCGACACCACCCGGATGGCCGCGGCCATCCCGTCCAGCAGGGCGCCGGCCGCCTCCAACACCGGGTCGTGCAGGCTCACTTCGTCCCCTTCGGGCCGAGCCCGCGGGTCGGCTTGGGCGGCTCCGCGGCGAGCTTCCGCGCCTCGGCCAGCGCCTGCTTCAGCGCCCCCGGATAGAACAACTCCCCGAACCGCTTCTTCGTCACCTCGGCCAGGGCCGCCCGGTCGTCCTTGAGCGCGTCCAGCGCCGCCGTCCGGGCCGCCGGCCGCGCCTTCGTGTCGTGCACCAGCGGCACGAGGTGCGACTGCGACAGGCCCGCGTTCCGGCTCAGCCGGCAGGCCAGGTGGATCGACCGCGGAGACCAGCCCTCCCCCTTCTTCGCCGCCAGCGTGTCGGCCACCAACCGGATGGCCGCGGGGCTCTGGGTCCCCCCCAGCAGCTGCAGCATCCGCTCGACGGCGGCCTCGTTGTCGCCCTCCAGCAACCCGCGGATCTCCGGCCCCAGCTGGGCCAGGGCCTCCTTCGGCGCCGTCGCGATCACGCTGGCCGCCGTCACCGGCTCCAGCCGCCCCACCACCGTCTTGAGCGCACCCGGCGGCGCCGTCTTGTCGGCCAGGACCGTCACCAGGAACGGCCCCGTCACCTCGTCCAGCCCGTCCGGCGGCACCGCGGCGACGAACTTCATGATCCCGAAGCGCCGCACGAAGTCCCGGGCCGTCTCCCCCGACTCCACCGAGCGCGCCCCCCGGCGCAGCACCTCCCGCGCCACGGGCCCAAAGACAGACTTGTCGGCCGTGCGCAGGTACTTCGCCGCGGCCTCGCGGTCGCCCTCGTCGCCCAGCCGCAGCCCGCGCGCCAGCGCGCGCCCCATGTCGGGCCCCGCCAGGGAGCGCGCCAGCGTCTGGCAGTACGGGTCCGGGTCCGTCTGGATCCGCGTGAGCTGGGCCAGCAGCCGCGCGTCGACGCCGCCCTCCAGCCGCAGCCGCACCATCCGCCCCAACCGGGGCGCGGGCACCGCGTTGCGCAACGCCGGCAGGTCCAACGTCGCGTTGACCTCCATGGCCGTCCAGTCGGCGCTGTGCTCGAAGGCCGACTTCGCCGCCGCCAGCTCCCGATCGCCCAGGTTCGCCCCGGCCTCGCCCCGCAGCGCGTCCTCGTACTCCATCAACGGCACCGCGAACTCGGGCCGCGCCGAGGCCGCGTCCAGCGCCCGCGACGACACCTCGGCCCCCCCGCCCAGGGGCACCGCCGCCTCGTCGCGCAAGGCCAGCATCCGCTCCTCGACGCGCTCCTCGGCCGTGATGGCGTCCATGGCCTCGGTGAAGGACAGGGCGAGGTCCACCTCGAACCCTTCGGCGCCGTCAGCCCACAGCCAGTCGTGCAGGATCTCGACCGCATCGGCGTCGGCTTCGGCCGCCGCCAGTTCATCGGTCAGCACCAGCACGTCGTCGGCGTCGATGCCGTCGCGGGGCCGGATGGCGCGCACCCCCGACATGAAGGCGGGCAGCATCCAATCGCCGCCGTGGTGATCGGCGGCGGAGCTCGTCTCGTCCCCCAGGGACACGGCGGTGGGGTGGATCTCCAACCACGCCGAGGGGTCTTCGGCCCAGTGCTCCAGGAGCCGTTTGGCCAACGGCGGCAACGAGGCCTCGGCCCCCGACCGCGTGCTCCGCACCAGCTGGTGGAACGCGTTGGCGAGCACCTTGCTGTGGCTGATCCCCTGGATCCGCGCCGTGCTCGTTCGGTCGTAGCTGCTCACCCCGGCCTCCGGCCAACCACTCTACGTCGGCTCACCTACAGCGTGATCGCCAGCCGGGTCCCCTGGTCGATGGCGCGCTTGGCGTCCAGTTCCCCGGCCTCCAGCGCCCCGCCGATCACGTGCACCGACACGCCCTTCTCCCGAAGCGGCGCCTCCAGTCCCCGCTCGGACACCTGGCCCGCGCAGACGACGACGTGGTCGCACTCGATGACGCGCCCGCCTTCGCTGGTCCGCACGTGCAGTCCGGCGTCGTCGATCCGCTCGTAGCTGCAGCCGCCGACCATCTCGACGTTCTTCTTCTTCAGCGTGGTGCGGTGGATCCAGCCGGTCGTCTTGCCCAGCTTGCCGCCCATCTTCCCGACCGACCGCTGGCACATCGTCACCCGGCGCGCAGGGGGATGAACCACCGCCTCGCGCAGCCCGCCGCGCTCGGTCATGGCGGGATCGATGCCCCACTCGTCCTGGTAGGTCTGCAGGTCCACGCCCGTGCTCTTGCCCGCGTGAGTCAGGAACTCAGCCACGTCGAAGCCGATGCCGCCGGCGCCGATGATGGCCACCGTCTCGCCCACCTCCGCCCCACCGCGCAGCACGTCGACGTAGGACAGGACCTTCTCGTGATCGATGCCCGGCAGGTCCAACGATCGCGGGTGCACGCCCGTGGCCAGGACCACTTCGTCGAAGTCGGTCAGGTCCTCGACCCCCGCCCGCGTGTTCAGCTTCACGTCCACCCCGTGCTTCTTGAGCATCACGCGGAAGTAGCGGAGCGTCTCGTCGAACTCCTCCTTGCCGGGCACGCGCCGGGCCATGTGGAACTGGCCGCCCACGTCGTCGGACGCCTCGAACAAGGTGACGTTGTGCCCGCGCTCGGCGGCGGTAAACGCCGTCACGCAGCCGGCCGGCCCGGCGCCCACCACCGCGATCGACTTGACGCTGGCCGTCGGCTCCACCGACAGCTCGGTCTCGTAGCAGGCCAGCGGGTTGACCAGGCACGACGCGCGCCGGTTCTGGAACACGTGGTCCAGGCACGCCTGGTTGCAGGCGATGCAGGTGTTGATCTCGTCTTCGGCCTCGGCCATGGCCTTGTTGATCCAGTCGGGATCGGCCAGCAGCGGCCGCGCCATGGACACCATGTCGGCGTCGCCCCGGGCCAGCACCTCTTCGGCGATGGTCGGCATGTTGATGCGGTTGGACGTCACCAACGGCACCGTGAGATCGGCGTCGGCCTTCAGCTTCGCGGTCACCCACGTGTACGCGGCGCGGGGGACCATCGTGGCGATGGTCGGGACGCGGGCCTCGTGCCAGCCAATGCCCGTGTTGATGATCGACGCGCCGGCTTCCTGGATCTTGTGCGCCAGCTGCACGACCTCATCCCACGACGAGCCTTCGGGGACCAGGTCCAGCATGGACAGCCGGTAGACGATGACGAAGTCGGGCCCCACGGCGTCGCGCATGCGGCGCACGATCTCGACGGGGAACTGGATGCGCTTTTCGTACTCGCCGCCCCACTCGTCGGTGCGCTGGTTCGTCCGCTGCACGATGAACTGGTTGATGAGGTAGCCCTCGGACCCCATGACCTCGACGCCGTCGTAGCCCGCCTGCTTCGCCAGCTTCGCGCACCGCGCGTAGTCGTTGATCGTCGACTCGATCTGACGGCCGGACATGGGCCGCGGCTTGAACGGCGTGATGGGCGAGCGCTTGCCCATGGGCGCCACGGAGAACGGGTGGTACGAGTACCGGCCGGCGTGCAGGATCTGCAGCGCGATGTGGCCGCCGTGCTCGTGGACGGCGTCGGCGACGACCCGGTGCTTCCACACCTCGTACTGGTTGGTCAGCTTCGCCGCCAACGGCTTCAGCTCGCCCTGCCGGTTGGGGGCCACGCCGCCGGTCACGATCAAGCCCACGCCCCCGCGGGCGCGAGACCCGAAGAAGCCGGCCATCTTGTCGAGGCGGCCGAACTGCTCCTCGAGGCCGATGTGCATGGAGCCCATCAACACCCGGTTCCGCAGCGTCACGTGGGCGACGGGCAGGGGCTTCAACAGGTTCGGGTACTTGGTGTGGGGCTCGGTCACGGGGCGCTCCAGCGAGGCGACTGAATGGTCATTCAGGCCGCGGGACCCTACCAGTTTCCGGGGGCGCCCGGCAGGCCCGCGACACGGCCGCCCCCGGCGGGCATCGTCCCGGCGTCCAAGGAGTCCCCATGCACGTCGTCTTGTTTGGAGCCACGGGAATGATCGGCACCGGCACCCTGCTGGAGTGCCTCGACGACCCGACGGTGACGTCGGTGCGCTCCGTCGGTCGCCGCCCGACGGGCATCACCCACGACAAGCTCACGGAGATCGAGCACGCCGATCTCACCGACCTGAGCGCCATCGAGGACCAGCTCGGCGGGCTCGACGCCTGCTTGTGGTGCCTGGGCGTCTCCGCCGGCGCCATGTCCGAAGACGCCTACCGACGCATCACCTGGGACTTCACCGTCGCCGGCGTCGACACCCTGCATCGCCTCAACCCCGCGATGGCGTTCTGCTTCATCTCGGGCCAGGGCACCGACACCGCCAGCCGACAGATGTGGGCGCGGGTCAAGGGCGAGGCCGAGCAGTACGTCCTGAACAAGGGCTTCGGCTCCGCGACCATGTTCCGGCCGGCCATGATCGAGCCGAAGCGCGGCGCCGTGTCCCAGACGCGCTCGTACCGCGTGATGTACGCGACGCTGGGGTGGCTCGTGAAGCTCCTGCGGCCCGCGTTGCCGACGTGGATCACGGACACGGTCACGCTCGGCCGGGCGATGATTCGCGCCGCCCAGGGCCAAGCCAGCCAGCCCATCCTCGAGAACCGCGACATCAACGAACTCGGCGCCTGAGGCGCCGGTCCGCCACCCTGTTCCCGCCAACCCGGAGATCCCGATGCGCTCGCTCCTGTTCCTCGCCCTCGTCCTGCTCGCCGGCTGCTCGTTCAACGAACGGGTCGACGGCATCCTGGAATTGACCGGCGTGCCCGCCGACGGCGAGGTCGTCTGGGCCGCCGAGTGCGCCCGCTGCCACGCGGACGACGGCACCGGCAACGACCTGGGGCCGGGCATCCTGGCCGAGCTGCACCACGGCGACGCCCAGATCCTCACCTGGATCCTCGACGGCAAGGGCGCCGAGATGCCGGCGTTTCCCGAGCTGACCGACCAGGACGCCGCCGACGTGCTCGCCCACCTGCACGCGCTCGCCGACGGCTGACCCCCCGACCCCTGGAGCCACCGTGCCCGCCGACCCCCAAGACGTCATCAACAAGGCCATCGCCGCGTTCCAGATGGGCAGCCCCAGCTCCGCGCTGCAGCTGCTGCGGCAGGCCCACAGGGACGCGCCCGACCCCCTGCTCCGCTGGTACGAAGGCGTCATCGTCGCCGCCGACAGCCCCGCCGACGCCCGGCCGCTGTTCGAGGAGCTGGTCGCCAGCGAGCCCCACAGCGGCCTGTACCGGTTGGAGCTGGGCCGGGTGCTGGTGGCCGTCGGCGAGCACGACCTCGCGGCCGAGACCGTCGAGGGCCTGGACCTGTCGGACCTGCCGTTCGACGCGCGGACTTGGCGGGCGGCGGGCGTGCTGTCCTGGGCCCTGGGGCGGCGCGACGAGGCGATCGATCTGCTGCGCTGCGGGCTCGCCGAGGTCGGGCGTGAGCCCTTGATCCTGGGGGCGCTGTCGCTGCGGCTGGCCTGGCTCGACGAGCTGGACGAGGCCGGCGCGCTGGCGCGGGAGACCCTGGCGCAGGTGGCCGACGACGAGGCCACCGGAGCGCTGGTGCTCGTCCACCGGGGGACCGACGATGCGCAGGCAGCGCTGGATCTCTTGACCGCGACGCCCCTGCCCGGCCCCTACTGGGCCCGCCAACAGGCCGAGGCGCTGCTCTCCCTGGAGCGCCCCGACGAGGCCCTGGCGCTGGTTGAAGACCACCTGGAAGACGCGTCGCTGGGGCTGCTGTCGGTGGCGATGCGGGCGGCGCTCCGGGCGGGCAAGACGCGCCGGGCGGCCGACCTCGCGAGCCGGCGGCTCTTGGAAGGCAAACCCCGGCGGGTGCACGTGGACCTGCTGGGCGAGTCGGGCGACGGCGCGGCGCTGCACCTGGCCCTGGAGTTGGGGGCCCCGGTGGACGCGTGCGTTCGCGCCGTGGACCGCTGGGTGGCCATCGACGGGGGCCCCAGCGCAGGGGACGCCGCACGCCTCGTAGCCGAGCACTTCCCCGGCGACGTCTCCGCGCAGCAGGCCTGGCTCGATGCCGCCCAGGCCGCCGGCGACGGCCCCGCGGTGGCCCAGGCGGCGCAACGGCTGGTGGATCTGCAGCCCGACAGCGGGCGGGCGTGGGGCTTGCTGGGCATGGCGCTGGGCGCGACCGGGCGGGTGCAGGAGGCCCGGGTGGCGCTGCGCCAGGCCTTGCAGCACCCCCCGGTGAACGACGCGGTGGCGGCGCTCGCGGCGCGCCTCGGCATCGAAGCGGAGTAGCCGGCCCCTGAGAGCCTGGGCGCTACAGGCTCTCAGGGGCCGTTGCTGGCGCCCGCGGTCGGCTCCGCCGTCTGCCAGTCGCCCACCCCATCGGGGACCCGCGCCCAGGACGTGTCGGGGTCCAGCTCGCCCCAGCTCACGGAGTCGATCTCCTCGCCGTTGGGGTCCGTCAACAGCAGCTCTTCGCCCGCGCCGGACAGCTTGAAGCTCAAGTGGTCGGCACCCAGCGTCACGTCGCCCGAGGCGTGGAGCACGAGGAAGCCCCCGGCGGGCACAGTCAGGCCGTTGAGCGACTCGCGCTCGGGGTTGGTCGGATCGTCGGAGAGGAACCAGCCGTCCAGGGACACCGAGCCCACGCCTGCGTTGTGCAGCTCGAGCCAGTCCGGGGTCCCGCCGTTGGGGTCCGTCACGCCCGTTGCGTTGCGAGCCACGAGCTCGTTCAGGCTGATGTCGCCGGAGCCGCAAGCGGGCAGGCAGGCGGCGAGGGCGAGCGAGAGGGCGAGGCGGGCACAGGTCACAGGCGGGATCTCCGGGGGCGGCGGCGGGCGCAGGTTACTCGGACCGTGCGCGCCCTGCCCCGGGCACCCTGTGTTCCGGCGTGCGCGGCCGCGACGGCTCCCGGCTCCGCCCCCACGCGCCCACCCCGTTGGCGCCGCCGCGGCGCGCGCGGCAGGATCCCTCCCCCGGAGGTTCGTCCATGCGCCCTGCCCTGCTCTCGTTCGCCCTGACCGCTGCCCTCGTGGGTTGCGGCTCCGCCGACCCCGAGCCCCCCGCCCCGGCCGCGACCCCCGCCGGCGACGGCCAGGCCGACGCCCCGGATCCGCCGGCCCAGCCTGCCGACAGCAACGCCACCGGCGATCCCGAGGACTACCCCGAGGGCTTCCAGCCGCCGCCGCGCGAGGCGAAGGTCGCGTTTCGGCAGCCCACCGACGGCGCGGTGGTCTCGTCGCCGGTCGCCGTCGCCATGGACATGGACATGATGGAAGTGCGGCCCGCCGGCGAGGTCGTCGACGGCAGCGGCCACCACCACCTCATCGTCGACGGGGCCGCGATCCCGGTCGGCGAAGTCGTCCCCAAAGACGCCACCCACATCCACTACGGCGATGGCTCCAGCGCCGCGCAGGTCGAGCTCTCCCTGGGCGAACACACGCTCACGCTGCAGTTCGCCGACGGCGCCCACCGCAGCTTCGGCCCGGCCCTGTCCGAGACGGTCACCGTGACCGTCGTGCCCGCGGGCGAGGCCCCGGCCCAGGCGCCGCTGACCGACGCGCCCCCACCCGACCCGAAGCTGGGCGCCATGGCCGGGCCCCCCGACCCCGAGCCCCTGGCCGGACTGCTGCCGGCCGCCGACCTCCCGTCGGTGCGCAACCGCCTGGCCGTGTTGATCGACGTGCGGACGCCCGGCGAGTTCGCCGCGGGCCACGCGCCCGGCGCCATCAACCTCCCCGTAGGGGACCTGGCCAGCAAGCTGCAGACCCTGGAGCCCTACCGGGACGGGACGGTCGGGCTCATCTGCAAGTCGGGGGGCCGCTCGGCCCGCGCCGCCGCCGACCTGCGCAAGGCGGGGTTTGTGGTGGTCGACTTCGCCGGCGGCACCGACGCGTTTGTGGCCGCCGGGCACGCCGTGGAGTAGCGAGGCTCAGCGCGCCTCGACGATGCTCCACTCCACCACCCGGCCGGCCGCCTTCAGCACCAGTTCGTCGCCCTCTTCCTTGCCCAGCAGGGCCTGACCCAGCGGCGACCCCGGCGTCACGAGATCGACGGTGCGGTCGCCCACGGGCAGCCGAAGGCCCCCGCCCGCCGGCGCCATCAGCACGATCCGCACGGCGCCCGCGTCGTTCTCCAAGGCCACCAACGCGCCGCTGGCCAGCGGGCGGTCCCCGTCGAAGTCCTGCAGCGGCAGCGTGCCCAGCAGCGCGACCTCGTGGCTCAAGTCCGCCGCGCGCTGGGCTTGCCCGCGAGCGAGGTAGGACTCCTCGATGGCCCGGGTGTCCTTGTCGTTCTCGGGGCGCGACTCTTCGTGGGTGGCGCTGGCCGCGATGGCCCGGGCCGCGCCCTCGGCCCCCTCCAGACGCGCCCGCAGCAGCGCCACAAAGCCGTCGCGCAGCGCCTTCTTGTCGATTCCAGCCAGTAGCTCGTTCATCGGGTCAGGGTACCGATCACCGCGCAAGACAGCGCGCGCCACCCCCTCAGAACGACTGCCCGACGGTGCCGATGATGGCCACCGTCCAGCGCACCCGGGATCCCTGACCGTCGATGATCCGTTCGGGACCGGTGCCGATGTCGAAGCGGCTGACCGACACCTCGTTCCAGAAGATTCGGAACCCGCCGCCGAAGCCTGGCTGCACCGCCCACCCCCCGCCCAGATCCGGCGGTGAGTCGACCCGGACAGCGTCCGCCCAGAGGACCGGCTCGAACCGCACGCGGAACGTGGGGATCAAGTTGAACCCGGGGGGGCGCAGACGCACCTCACCGTGGGCCAGGGCCGCCAGAGGCCCCCGGAGGCGGCCGCGATCGAGGCCCCGCAATCCGTACTGGCCCACGGCGGTGCGCTCCAGCAGCTCCCAGCCGGGCAGCACGCCGAGCTCGTAGAACGGGATGGGCCCCACGCCCCCGAGCAGCAGCAGCTCGCCGCCGAACACGAGCCAGTCGTCGGCGACGCCCTGCCAGCCGCGCAGGTCCAGGAGCATTCGGCCCCAGGGGCGCTCCGGCCCGAGGCTCAGCTGGCCGAGGGCGAGGAAGAACCCGCCGCGGGTCGGATCGACGCGGTCGTTGCGGGTGTCCACGCGGAAGCCGCCGTCCAGGCTGAACGTGACGCCGCCGTCGACGCCGTCCAGTCGATGCCGCTGCGCGTGCAGCAGCGAGCCCTCCCGGACGAGGGTGTGGTTCCACATCACCGCGAGGCCGGCGAGCCCGTCGAGGGGGCCCGCGATCGAACGAAACGCATGCACGTCGCCGCGGACCCGGAAGTGCCCGAAGCGGTGGTACCAGTCGCGGACGGGGGCGTCCCGCGGGTCGAGCAGGCGGTGGCGCACCGTGTCCTGACCGACCCCGAACCACCAGTCCCAGGACCGGCCCCAGGTCGTCAGGGCGAACGTGATCTCCGTGGCGCCGTCGGGGTCGGGGAACCACGAGAAGCCAAACAGGCCCGTCCACCCGATCTGCCCCGGCTTCAGCCAGGCCTTCACGTTGAGCCCGAAGTCGTGGCGGTACCGCCGGGCCTCCCCGTCGAAGGCAGGCCAGCGAACGTTGCCGAACACCCCCAGGCCGATCCCGTCGTCCTGGTTGAACCCGATGGCCGGCAACAGCCCGAACACCGGCGCGCCCGGTCGGCGGACCTTCTTGGGCTTGCCCGAGCGCCCGCTCGGCTCCGCCCCCTCGGCTTCGCCCTCGCCCTCGTCTTCGGCCCACGCCGCGGCCGGCCCCAACGAGCACAACGCGAACAACAAGAGCGCAACGAGCCAGGGCATCAAGAACCTCGCGAAGCGGCCAGAGGATAGCCACCCGGCCTCATCGCTTGCTGCCCCGCAGACGGCGGGGTTCTGCGCACCGGAATCCCCTGCGACCAGCGCAGAACCTGGTCGCCTGTACCCTTCGGCCATGAACAACACCGCGATGTGGTTGGCGCCGGCGGCCTCCTGCCTGGCGCTGTTCGGGGGCCCGATCCTGGCGGCCACCGGCGCTGTGGCCCCGATCTCCGGCTTCTACATCTGCCTGTCGAGCGCCGGCCTGGGGTTGCTCGGCGCCCTCGGACTGCTGGCGTGGCGGCGCGGGGCGGCGAAGGTGCCGGCAGCGGTCGCGCTGGGGCCACCGGTCCTGCTGCTCGGCCTGGGGCTGACGCTGCCCGACGCGCCGATGATCCACGACGTCACGACGGATCCCGCCAACCCGCCGGCCATCACGACCGAAGGCCGCCCTGAGCTGGCCGAGGCCGACCTGTCCTGGCCCACCGACACCGCCGCCGAGATGGCCGAGCACTACGGCGACCTGCAGCCCCTCGTCGTGAAGCGCGACACCTACCAGGTCCTCGCCGGCGCCACGGCCATCGCGGTCGACCGGGGTTGGACCGTCCACCGCGTCGGCGAGGACGGGATCGAAGTGAGCCACACAAGCGGCGTCTTCCGCTTCGTCGACGACGTCACGGTCCGGGTCACTCCCCTGGCCCCCGACTCCACCCGGGTCGACTTCCGCAGCCGTTCCCGCGTTGGGCGCTCGGACCTCGGCGTCAACGCCGATCGAATCCGCGCCCTGCAGACCGCGATGCAAGACCGGTTCGCCACGCCCTGAGGCGCCGCGTCCCCCCCGGGGCCCACGACTTGCCTGCCCCGGCCCAGCCGGCGACGTAGACTGCGGCCATGCGCTGGCTTCCCCTCCTCCTCCTCCTCGCCGGCTGCGCGGCGACCCCCAACCCGACCGACGACGACGACGCCACGGCGGCGCCCGACATCGAGCTCACCGACGGGACCTGGGCGCTGACCCTCACCGAGCTGCGCGAAGACAGCTGCGGGGGCGCCGACAGCGCAAAGCCCGGCGCGTCCCTGGGGACCACCGCGGTCACCAGCGACGGCGACTCGTTCGTGATGGTGGACAGCGACGACCAGACCTTCGACTGCAGCCGCACGGGCAACGCCTTCGAGTGCACGGCGCGCCCGTGGGTCGACGAAGGGCCGTTCGGCCCCGTCCTCCCCGACGCCGACCTGCACCGCAGCGGCGTCCGGTCCGGCACCATCACCGCCCCCGGGGCCATGGCCCTCGAGAACGTCAACAGCGACGCGTGCACCGGCGACCACTGCGACAAGGTCGAAGCCGCCGGCGGCTTCACGTTCCCTTGCGTCTACTCGTTCCTGGCCGACGCCAGCCTCTGAGAGGACTCCGGCCCCCGGCGCGGGTCCGGGGCTACCTCACCCCGACGGCGAGCAGCTCGAACGCCTCGACGGCCAGGACCACGAGATCCTCGGAGCAGTCGCTGTCGAACCACTCCCGCAGCGTCGCTCGCACGACGCCCCACAGCGCGCCCGCCTCAATCCGCGCCCGCCGGTCGCCGCCCAGCGCCTGAGCCACCGCCAGTTCCCACCGCAGGTCCCGCACGCGTTCGGCGGCCATGAGCAGGTCGCTGTCCTGGATCATCTGGCTGCGGATGCGCTCGCGACCCCGCTGGGCCATCAGCGTCTCCGCGACCGCGAGGAATGCTCGCTGCACGGCGACCACCGCCGGCTCGTCGGGCAGGCGGGTCAGGAGCAGGACGGAGAAGTGGTTGAGCCGCGCCTCGTGGTCGCAGAAAAACAGTTCCTCCTTGTTGCCGAAGTAGCGGAACACCGTGCGGCGGCCGACCCCCGCGGCCGCGGCGATGGCGTCCACCGTCGTGCCCTGGAATCCGCGCAGCCGGAACAGGGCCCACGCCGCCTCCACCAGGGCTGCGCGCGTCTGCTGCTTCTTTTGAGCGCGGGTCGCTGGGACCAACTCGACGTTCACGACACCTCCCCGCCGTGGAACCGAGCCCCGGAGCTCCAGCGCCGGGCCGCCAGGACCGACTCCCCACCCTCCGCCGGAGGGTGGCCACGGAGCAGATGCTCCCCGCGGCTGGCACCCGGTGTCAACACCGTTCCGCGCCCCCGCCGCACGCCCCGAACTAGATCCGAGCGCCCCGCTCGACCGCGTCCAGGGCGGTCTCGGACTCGCCTCGGAGGATGCGCTCGGCGTCGCTCCCAACGGGGACCCGGACGAACGGCGTGTCCCCGGTCAGCGACGCGAGCAGCGCCGCGGCCACAAGCTCGGGGGCCTGGGGAGGCTCGGCCAGGATGTCTGTGCGGCGCTTGTCCCACGCCGCGTGCTGCGCCGCGTACAGCGAGTCGTCGCGGCGCTCGCCGCCCAGCGCGATCGCCCCGGCCTGCAACGCGCTGGCGATGGCTCCGGGCTGGATGACGCGCACCCGCACGCCAAGCTCGCCGACCTCGAGGGCGAGGGCTTCGCTCATCGCCTCCAGCGCGTGCTTGGTGGCCGCGTAGAAGCCGGACTCGGGGAACGTCAAGCGCCCCGCGAGGCTGCTGATGTTCACCACGAACCCGCGGCTGCGGCGCAGCGCCGGCAGCAGGACCCGAGTCAGCCGCGCGGGCGCGAGCACGTTGACCGCGAACATGTGCTCGATGGCTTCGGGCGCGGCCTCTTCGGCGCTGCGGAAGACCGCCACCCCCGCGCCGTTGACCAACACGTCGAGCTGCGGCGCCTGGCCCGCCACCGCGTCGATGGCGGCGCCATCGGCGAGATCGCACACGATGCGGGTCACCCCGCTGAGCCGCTGGAGTCCCTCCGCGTCGCGATCCAGCGCCCAGACGTGGTGGCCGGCCGCCTGCGCGGCGGCCACCACGGCGGCGCCGATGCCGCTCGCGGCGCCGGTGATGAGGATGCGGAGTGGAGTGGCGGAACCCATAGTTGGCGGTATGTGCCCGAAACCTCGGCGATTGTCGAGCCAAAGAGTCCGGGATTTCCGCCGATTGCTGCCACGCTCCGCCCCCGCCGCGGGCTCAGCCTCCTTCGGCCTTGACCGCGCAGTCGATGCAGAGCGTGGATTCGGGGATCGCGGCAAGTCGGCGGGGCGCGATCTCCTCGCCGCAGCCAAGGCAGTCGCCGTAGTCGCCCGCCTCGATCCGCTGCAGCGCGGCGCGGATCTGCACGACCTCCTCCATCGTCACCTCGTCCAGCTCCTCCATGACCTCGTCGTTCTGCAGGACGGAGCCCCGCTCGGACCAGTCGTCGGGCACCTCCCGATCGGCGTTCTTGAGGTGCTTGTCCAGGGCCCCGTGGCGGCGCAGCAGCCCCTCCAGCTTGGCTTCCAGCGCAGCGGCCAGATCGGCCGGCACGGCGCTCATCGGACGACCAGCGTCGGAACGGGGGACAGGCGCACCACCCGCTCGGCCACGGAGCCGAGCATCGCGCGCTTGAGTCCGCGGCGGCCATGGGAGCCCACGACCACCAGATCGGCGCCCGAATCGGCCGCAGCCTTCACGATCGCCTCGACGGCGTCGCCCTCTTCGACCCGCAGCGAGATCTCGACCATCGCGTCGAACGGCTTCGACTCTTCGGTCAACGCGGCCATCGCGGCGTCGCGGCGCTCCCGCAGCGTCTTCGTCCACTCGGCGACCTGGAACGCCGCCGACTCGGGCAGCGGGTAGCCGAAGTCCGGCGGCGGCGGGGAGACATGCAGCAAGACGAGCGACGCGCTGACGCGGG